>Ga0307492_10000584_pt1 | contig 15410 bp, 15 predicted proteins | sample SI3LmetaG_FD_202365 | JGI IMG/M metagenome (GOLD analysis project Ga0307492, IMG submission 202365) | Sea-ice brine microbial communities from Beaufort Sea near Barrow, Alaska, United States - SI3L | ecosystem: Environmental > Aquatic > Marine > Coastal | place: USA: Alaska | collected 2017-05-06 | reverse complement strand
GATCTACACCTATTGGCGCAACAAGACCAATAATAATCGTACTACCTACTTCACTCATAATTCGACACTTACCTTTTAACTTTCATTAAACACTAAAAAATTTATTTTGAGTTAAATTTAACGAGTAAATAACTCTCATTTATCTATAATTTATTTTCTCAAAAAGTCTTTAACTTTTTTAGCTGACTTTCCTACTGCTGCAACTGCTGTCTTTAATTGACTTACAGTGCAACCTAAAGATTTGCACCAATTCGCAATTTCTATAGGGTCATTAATATCTATTTGTTTATTGTCTTCCGGACTTCTTATTGTTTTATCATCAGGCATTTTTTGATCCTATTTAATTTGTTTATCTTTAATTTTTACAACCATTCTTATCACACGAAATTTTCTGATGAGAATCAACCCAATGGTCAGAATGATCTTTAGTATTTGCGCCACAACCAGTTGTACCGCCTTTACTTCCTTGGTGTACCACGTCGGTTGGTGTATGTTTTACAGCCATATTTATTTCCTCGAAATTTATTTAATTTGTTATTAGAAAGTTGCTAGATATGCCACAACCTTCCATTAATAAAAACCATACATACTTACGAAAACAAACTACATGACACGGCATGACAGCGGGTTTAACATTAATAATGCTCATAAGATTATCGCTAGATAAGCCATTAAAAACAAACGATTAGACATAAATTAAATATTTGATTAAATGAGCTTAAGCAACACAAATCCCATACCTTGGCAAAATATCGTCGATAATCGCCAACCGGTGTTTCTTGGCTGCATCATGGAAGTATTTCCAGTTCGAAGTAATGAAGTCAGGAGAAAATGTATATTCGTCATCTCCTTTAGCTCTGGTAGTACCTAAAGCTTGATGCTTCCATGAATTTTCACCTTTAGGTATGTAGGTAACAGTTTCTGCGCCTAAGCCAAAAAAGTCTTCTTCGATAGCGGCAAGCCATCTAACATGTCTTTGTTCTCCTTTAACTTGATTAAATTCTTTAAAGCAAACTGAAATATTGTACTTGAGCCCTTCACTCAAACCGTGTACTTCAGCTGATGCATCACCTGCGATAAAACGCTGATAAACTTTGCAAAGCTCATCAGCGGCTGTTACAAAATCAACAGGATTATTTCTTATCACTTTATCGCCAAGGCCATTTACGTAACTCCACGACTCGTAAGGCAAGTCGGGATTTGAAAGTGCTTGCCCATGCCCTAGTGCTGGAATATTTTCTTGTGCTAGTTCACAGAAAAAATCACCAATTTTTTCAATCAGATTTTCTGCAGGCTCTTCGTTAGCGCCCTTTAAATCATCAACTTTATTAATGTCGTGCTGGACACCGGCGAAACCTTGATGCCCCCAAGTATCAACAAATACATGTGAGGTTATGCCTAATCGATGTAACGCATAAGGTCGGTGTTTGTCACGAATACATTCTTTCACCATATCTTGGGCGATGTAGGAACCTGGTTTGCAAACAAGTTTTCTGATGAAGTTACCGTCTGGGTTTTCTCCAGCTGGTCGTCCGCCATTGCCGGGTAAAAAGTGAAATGGCACCCACACCTTCATATTTTTCAAGTCTTCAAGGTTTTTGTAATCAAGCATGCCATGGGCACTTGCCACTCGTTCATAGGCAGCACCATTCGTGAAGTTGATGTAACCATAGTTTGTTGCATCATCTACATATTGGCTTGCATAAGCGATTATGTTCGCGTCTTCAACAGAGAAACCTGCTGCTCTAGCAACTACCCAAGTAGTCGCATGATGAAAGTCTATTTGCATAACAAATTTCCTAATATTTTCTTAACGTTATGGAGTACTACTCATTCGTTTTCTGTTGGATATTTGAAATAAAGCGACCAACCAGCCGATAATAAAATCATACATACTCACGAAAAAAAACAACATGACACGGCATGACAGTGCGATTGACATTGATAACACTGATGAATTTCCATTAAATTAGCTCATATAAAAACATGACATTTCATTACAAAACCTAACACTCAAAAAGCCTAAACACTGAGCTTTTAGAGCTATTTAAAACAAATATCAGACAGTGAAATATCAATTAAACATATGATTAAAAAGGGTTAACTAACATTTATAAGGAGGTGTTAAAAATATACAAGGGAATTACTTTGACATGAGGTGTCATGGTCTGAGGCAAACCTAGATATTAAATTTCTGTTCGATTTTCAAGTGAACTCACTTCGAGTTTCACAAAGGTTGAATAGGAAAAGTCATGAACAAGTTTTTAAAAGTTGTATCTTTATTATTAGTGTTAAGTAGCAGTGTTTATTTACCAAGCGTTAATGCTGCTAGCTCAACCGAGATGTTAATCACGATTGCAGAAACTAACCCTGTGTTACTTGAACGGTTAAATACTGTTGCTATTGATAATTCGGAGTTACTTAATCAATTATTGAAAATGGCGAATTCAAAGCCTGAGCAGCTTGAACGTTTATTAGATATTGCTGAAACAGATCCTGAAGTATTTGCGCAGTTAGTTACTATAAATGAAGCTGAAAAAACCGAAGAAGAAGGTGGTGTTTCTACTTTGGGGATTAATGATGAAGGTGGTATTATTCGGCCTTAATTAAAGTAGAACAACGCAAAGTATTATCATATTTGGACATCAACTGTTGAAATTGCTTTTCTTCACATAAGTTATCAAACCAAGGAAGGTTAAACCAAACGGCACCAACCTTGGTTGATAAAGCTTTCTTAACTTCAAATACAGCTGAAGTTTTTTCACCTAAAACACTGTAAACCAGTGCAGAAGTATAGGCTACTTCACCATTATTTGGCGCCAATTTTTTTCCATGATTTAGCGCCTCCATAGCTAAATCATTTTGACTTAATTGAAGATACGCCTGTGCCAAATCCAACCAGTATCTATATTTACTTATGTCTCCTGCTGCATTTACTATTTTTTTATAATGATTCAAAGCTGATTTTTCATTGCCTAAAATCAATTCTATATCAGCTAAATTCAAGAGATTAATTGTATTATTGGGTGTTTGATTTACCGATAATTTTGCATATTCCAAAGATTTCTTATATTGCTTGTTTAACGCATAAGCCAAGCTTAAATTAGTTAAATCTTTACTATTATTTAACTTGGATACTATTTTTTCGTAAGCTGTAATAGCTAAATCAAGTTGCCCTTGAAGGAGCCAAATGTTTGCCTGTAGGCGTTGTCCTTGATAATTATTAGGGACAATATTCAACATTTGGCTTAATACTGTTTCTGCTTTTTTTAAATCACCTAAACGCCAATAACTATATGCAATATTGTTTAATAATGTAGTACTAGGCCTTAGCTTAAAAGCATTAGAGTATGAGTCGACCGCTTTTTGATATTGCCCTAAACTAAAATACATATAGCCTTTAAGTTCGAAAATAATCAAATCATCTGCCCCTCTTTGCTGGGCTTCTGAAATTTGTTGTTGGGCTAACTCAGGATTTTCCATATCGGAGGCTAGCAAGAAACGATCAATAGCTTCATAGGCACTGTAACGATACTCAGGTGGCGAACTTTGTAATAACGAATCAAGTTGATTAAAGTATTTTTTATCTTTTGAATCCCAATATAAATCAAGTGCATTATCTCGATACAAACTATAAGCTGCATACAAATAAGGTGAACGCGTTAATATAGCTTCAAGTTTAGATAAGCTCTCATCACTATATTTTCTCTGACCTTTTATTTGGCTGTAGAGTTTAATATAACTACGATAATCATCTTCATTAATTGGACGTTGTACTAAGCCTGATTGATTAACTTCAGACAGTTCAGGGTAAAGCGATGCAAATTTCGTTTGACTAGTACTGTAAATAGCATTGAATTTATCAATAGATGTTAACCAATTATTTTCTGATTTTACCGCTAAGACTTCGCTGTTACTTTGACTGCTATTTTCACTGTTAATCAAGCGTGAAAAGCTTACTTTACAGCGAGAGTTATCACATTCGAGTGCAGTTGAAATAATGTCTGAAGCCCCTACTGCTTGTTTTAATTTTTTCAAATCATCAGGGTATTCTTTGGTAATGGCATTTACCTCTCGTTGCGATATTAAATACATATTTTTGGTATTTATCACAGATTGTCGTAAGGCATCTTCAATGGCTGATATCACCAAGTCTTGCTGCATAGGTGCCATTAAAGGGCTATTGGTCAGTGTCGGCTTCAATATAACCACTTGCTTTATTTCAAGGTCTTGTGGGCTATAAAGCCAAAAACTTAAGATAACAATAAGGCATAAAAAGCATATGCTTGAGATAAATGTTGCCAGTTTATTTTTAGAGTTTACCGATATTTTGTCTAATATTCCTATAGCGTTGTTTAACTCGGTTTGTACCCCTGTATGTGGCTCAGTATTAAATTCGCTATTGGACAAAAGCAGCGTAGCTTGTTCATTCATATCTGCCTGTATTAAAGCGTCTCTAATATGCTTTAAACGATTTTCTATTACGCTAGCTGTTAATGTTCTGTGTTCTACTGGTTTTATTAACATTTCCATGAGTAAATCAGTTAAAGCATTTGGTGCATCAACCATTAAATTTTTTGCATGCTCAGCTGGCTGTTCACATATTCTATTGGCAACTTCTGATGTAGAGCCCTTATTATTAATGTTGGTAAAGGGATGACTACCCACAATCAACTGATACGCGATAATGCCCAATGAAAAAATATCGGTACGGTAATCTACAGTTTGTTGTTTTATTTGTTCAGGCGACATAAAGAACAAACAGCCGTAATTTGAAGCCTCAATTCGTTTTAAAGGTTCTGAAGGAGTAGTTGTTTTATTTTGTGCGTAGCTATTCGTTTCACTGGTTGCAATGCTAGGTATTAAACAGGCGATGCCGAAGTCGGTGATTTTTAACAAACCTTGGTCATTAACTAATATGTTATTTGGTTTTAAATCACAATGAATAACGTCATTTTTATGAGCTTGTGCAAGCCCTGCTGCGAGTTGGCGTAATAAATCTAACTTTTGAACGAGTGTGGTGATCGTTTCATTTTGAAATTGTGTAAGCGTTTTACTCTTGAAATACTCCATGACCAAAGCAATATGATTATCTTCATCATCAATATTATATAAGTCATAAATTTGAATAATATTACTATGATTAACTCTTGCTAATATACGCCCCTCTTTCAGCACATGATCAACCCTTTCAGCTTGTGCTTGCTTTTTAGTTAGAGAGGTTAACTCTTTGATCGCAACTTTACGTTCCAACTTATTGTCGGTGGCGAGGTAAACTTTACCCATGCCGCCCTCACCCAATAATTTTTCATGAGTGTAACGAGGTAAGGTCTTATCCATGTAATACCGTGAGTGACACTTTATTCTGACCATGATTTACGATCAGTTCATTTCCCTTATAAATACGATAAAAACTGCCTGCAAAACGTATTTTATTACCCTTTCTTTCAATAAGTTCATTACCATCACAAGCCCCTTCCATTACTTCTCTAAATTGCTTTTTTGCACGAGAAATATGAGTAGTAAACAGCTGAATATCACACCCTAGTTCTTTAGCCATAATTTCAGGCAACCGCCAACCTTGGCTATATTCATCAATACCTTTGGTCGCATCTTCATTACGATGTCTAGCCAAACTTAAGGTTAGGTAATGATGGGCTTTATTAGATAAAAATAAATGTTCGTTCTTTGTTGTGATGGTTAATTCGGTCGTTTCTTCATCTTGACTCAAGTTAAAGCGATACTTAATTTGATGAGCTAATAGTTGAGTTTTTGCCAACTGAACGGTATTTTCACTAAGATTGTTTAACCGAAGTTGCCAGCTGTTCTCTGAAAAATTGAGTATATCTAAATCGGCAACGGGATATGCGACGCCATCTGCATCATCAAGATGCTCTTTATACCATTGGTTTTTACTCTGCACATAAAACAAGGATATTTCAGGAGCTTCTTCTGAGGGGAGTAAATTATCATCAGTAAGGATAATAGGGCTAAACGTCGATTGCTTTTTAGTTTGTGAGGTTGCAAATAACATATTTTGCGGTCGAGTAAGATCTTGTACAGTAAAACAGTGAGCATTAGCTTTAGCAAAGCTAATGCTATCACCGACAGTAAGCTTATTAGAGCTATCTTTAGTTAACTTTTGGTTATTAAGCCAAGTACCATTACTACTGACATCTCGAATAAACCATTGTTCATTAGTCCACTCAATTACTGCGTGTATACGTGATATTTCTGGAGTATCAATAACGGTATCAACATTAGTCGTTGAACGTCCAAAACAATGATAGGCTTTTAAGTAGCTTAGCGTTTGTATTCCATTATTAAGGCTGAAAATAATAGCCACATTAAAGTCCTTTCTATAAGTTACCGAGAATAGCATGAAGAGCTAATTGTATATAAATGCAAGAAACTCTACTGGTAAAGAAAGTGAGAACTTATCAATATCCGTGACTTGGCGCATATAAAAACAAATTATTTATTTTTTTCTAAATTCATTAATTAGTTAAACTTCAATTAGCTTATGTTCTTCTAATTACTGCTGGGATATCAAAAGTACTGTCATCTCCCTTTAGCATTAATATCAGTTTACCTTTTCGCGCTTTTCTTTGATCATTTATTATTCCAATAACTTTCAAATGAGCATTTTAATTTTTTAATATGTCGTTATCCCTTCATTTCGTTTGATAACTGATAAAAACTCACCAGCGTTAATAAACCCTTGAATACGATGTTTCATGGCATCATCAATGCTTTGCTTCTTTACTAAATTGAAGTGTTCTAACCGTGTAAAGTTCATTGTTATACCTGTAAGTCATTGCATTTTAATTTTTTAATATTTCGTTATCCCTTTGTGCTCGTTTTAATTATTTTTCAAGGGGTTGGATGCGTTGCTGATCAGGAGTTAATGCTGTTGTACCTTCATGTGTATGACCTGATAATTCCAATTTATATTATATTCTTCCATCGAGCAAGCGCCTGACATCGCTTGAATTTGTTTGTAAGTGGTGTTTCTTAAACCATTAATTTTGCATATTCAAGTTTCTGCGCAGGACTGATTGTTATTTTTACTTTCTAGTCATTTTGATACCTTAGGTTTTACTTATTTTAAGCTATGAACCTCTACAGTTTAATTAAACCATTACACGTTGTCTTGTCGGATTTTAACCACCAAACAATCTAAATAAACAATGGGATAAACTGCATCAAGTGGCCTGGCTTGCCATTAAATCACTTGCTCAATCACGGCGTTCGTTATGCGAGAAATAAGTGTTGCTGATACCTCAGCATCGTACATTTCTTTGAAGGTAGCGACGATATCACGCGTGGTCATGCCCTTGGAATACAGGTATAAAATTTTGTCGTCCATCGAGGTGAACCGAGTTTGGTTTTTCTTCACAAGTTGAGGTTCTAAGCTTGAATCTCTATCGTGTGGGGCATCTAAATCGACTTCACCATCTTCAGTTCTGATGGTCTTTGATGAATAACTATTACGGTAGTTATTTTGCTGAGATTGTTCATGGCGCGAGTAACCAAGATGTTCGTCTAGTTCAGCATTAAGTGCTGCTTCAACCGCTATCTTGGTTAACATTCTACGAAAGTCAGTTAAGTCTGCTTCGGTCTTAATTGATTTAGCCGCTTGTTTACCAAACTCTCCGAGTTCTTTCTTATTCATAGTCTGCCTATCCTTAACCCTACATGGCTATTAATGATAGGCAGTTACACAGATTTTGTTACAGGGTCGATTTTTCACTCCGAATATAATATATCAATTTCTAGGAGATAAAATAAAAATGACTTTTCGAGCCATTGATTAACAGCCAGTGTCAAACCTTCTTCTTTTACCAGCATTCGAAGTAATGAACCCATACGCTCTAGCGCCTTTGGATTTACCACCTTCTTCTTGTAAATATTTAAACAACAACTCTGAACTTAACTTCAGGGTAAAAGGTATTGTTTTAATGAAGCGTTTTTTGTCAACTGCTTAATTTTGTTCACCCATGATTATTTCCTATCGGTTTAGTTTTATTTAGCTTTCTTAACATTTTTTTGATATTCACCTTCGTTTTATGAAGCAGCTCTATAGACTCCCTCAACAGAACTAACTTACCCTCAGTCTCTTTAACGTTCTCAACCTCCCAGGGTTGACAATGTCTTGAAAGTTGTTCGATTGTATAACCCCTGCTTAACGGTACAATTTGCTTTGAATATGTACTGTTAGACTTAAGACGTCGTTCAAGAGACTTTCTGGGCCAAGTGACCCACGTAATGTAAACTTTATCATTCAACTTATGACAACGGAGATACGGAGCTATAACCCCAGTATTCACATCTTCACCAAGTGAACGTAGGTTTAACACTTCTTTGTTGCTCGGCGTCCACCATGAATAATATTCATCAACAACTACTTTTGCTTCAATAGCTCGTTCGCTGATACTTTTGTCACATAGAGATATCAACTCGATAAAGCGATCTTCAGAATCAGACACTTGTTTTACCTCTCTTTCTATTTTCTGAATCACTATGTTACACGTAGCGCTGAACTAGGTTGCCTTGTTAGCAGTGTTTTTTACCCACTTAACAGGCGGTCCATGTTAAATAAATAACATTCAAAAAAAGCGCGACACGACAAGAAAGGCAAAAAGGCTTTTTGTGTTTGAACCCCTTCTGGGTGTTTAACCAGGGAACGTTTTTTTACTTACATATAACCTGTAAGGAAGAACATGTTTTTCCGTAAATAGGGAAGAATATGTATTTTTTTGTAAGTACTTGTAGGGAGGTTTATGTTTGAAATTGGTGAAATCACATGCTTTACAGATTTGTGGAGGAGGCTCTTGTTGATAACATAAGTACTTGTAGGGAACTTCGTGTTTTAAAAAACAGAAAAACACAAATAATCGAATATTGACAAAAATGTCATGTTTTTGTTTGCTCCCTAAAAACTTGTAGGGAAGAGGTTGTTTTTGTGTTGGCAAAAAAACACAAAGACAACTTATTGTTTGAAACCCAAGAACTTGTAGGGAGCTTTGTGTTTGAATTAGACGAAATCAAATACAAAGGAAGAAGTTGTTCTAATTCTAAGTACCTGTAAGGAGCTATGGGTTTGTGATTGGCTGGTAAAACCCATGTTTTACATGAGTTATTTGGCATGTAGCCTTACCTAAAATCGATTTAGAATCGATTTTAAAACTACTAGAGTTTGTCTAGCTTCCCCCTTTAGAAGTTAATCAAATTTAACAACAAGCCCTAATACCCTAAAAATAACGGGTTAACTCGGCATTGCTGTTAATTTAAGCGTGTAACATTTCTAGGCGTCCTGTGGGTGTCCTACAGGCGTCCCACAGAACGTCTAGTAACTAAAGGTCAAATTGCTTCTTTTAAAAATAAAGGCTAGGCGTCCTACAGGCGTCCTACAGGCGTCCTACAGGCGTCCTAAGTGGTCAGGTGGGATGTTTTATATTAAAAGATATAAATAAGCAGAGATCCTGCTTTTTTTGAGACAAGCCTCTAAGTGAACAGAGACACTTTCTACCAATGACGGACCACTATCATTCTATAGTTTTGGACCATTACTTTTATTGAAATTAAAACTCAACCAAGTTAAAAATATAATTAACAATATGGATATATTTTATATTAAATTAATTAGTTACAGGTTTTTCAAGACTGAGGTTAACTTTACCACCACTCAATGTGAAAGACTATTTCTGCTCTAAAAAAACACTTTCACCTTCCAATAAATTATTGGCGATTTTCACTACTATTTTTTATCATAAGTCATAGTTTGAACCGATGGATAAACCGATGAACACGATAGTTACTGATTGGTATATCGTTTATGTTATGGAAGGAAAAAATCATGTTGGTAAAGTGATTTGGGGCACAGTAGTTGATGACATGACTGGCCGATTTGCTACTGGTGATTATCTTTGTACTTCTCAAATAATAAAGGTCGATTCTAGCAACCAATTAATAACAACATCATCTGGCAGTCTGTATCGAGTAATAGGTAAAAGTAAGAAAGCAATTATCGACTTCAATGATTTCGAGCTACTTCGCAACGGCTTCAGCCCAGAGATGATCAACCAACTCAATTTAACCCCAAACAGCTACTTTCACTAAGAGATTATAATAGATGGCAAAACCAGCTTCCTCTGTTTGAGAGCAAAGTGTATTCTTTAGTCATTTAAGATCATTAACCCGACTAAAAACCTTGAGTCTAATATTTTTCAATTGATGGATTATAGTGTTGACTACTAAACTCGCCTCATATGTAGGATCTTAAGAGTTAGCTTTAAAATGTATCACTGTTTTTCTCAATAAAAGGTGCTTTCGTGTCTTATTTATGATCTTATTGTTTCGCCAAAAATAACAAGAAAATAAAACACGAAGCCAATGAACCTTACGACATTAACAGAAAAAATCAATGCTATTTTTAATGAAAAAAAACTTTTAGCTTTAGCTAGGGAAAAGAAGTTTCTTCTACGCTCTCGTCAACTCAATCCTTTGAAATTACGGTTATCAGTCATTACAACTTTAGGCAGCCAATCGAAAGCTAATTTGGCTGACATCCACCGTCAGTATAAACTTCTCAGCGGTATGACGATTAACTATAAACCTTTTCATAACCAAATGAAAAAGACACAGTGCCATGACTTTTTCAAAGAATGTTTTACATACGTAATGCAGTCATGGGTAACCACCACCAAAAGCCAGTTGCCATTCCAAACCGAAAGGGTCAACATAACTAACAGGATTCCCACCAACATACCCATATGTATTAATGCCACCCGCTAAGCCAATCGGGTCAGATCGAATATAGCGCCCCAGCTCTGGGTCGTAATCCCTAAAGTAGTTGTAAACTAATTTAGCTTCTAGGTGTGATTTTTCCTGTATTTTCGTGAGGTTTAAATTTTTGATTTACAGGTGTTTAGGGAGGGCTTTGGCGGTTGAGTTAGCATGTACATTTCCTTGTATCATTTTAGTCTATATTTGCATATTTCACACGTAGATTAAAGTGGGTTGCTATTACGCAACCCACTTCAAAATAATGAGCTTCAGCCATTAAGAAGCTCGTCCAATAAAGTTAGGTGATGTTGGTGATCATCCGGCCTATTATCCTTGAACTTTTGCAGGTTAAGCAGCTTCCATTTCACTGACGGATATTGCTCAAAATCATAGATTGACCAATCAGGCTCTAGTCTATTTAGGCTAAGTAAAAAACGTTTGTCATTTTCATTGAGACTTGCTTTCACTGTTTCAATTAACTCAAGCCTAGTTTGTTCAAAGTCATCATAGATAAATTCAATTTTAGACATGCCTTGAAATTGATTTTCATATGTCATTCGCTGATCAATTAAATTAGGATTAAGCATTTCATGAGTTGGCCTGTTGCTACAGACAAGGGAATATATAAACCCGCGTTTAATTTCTTCAGAATAGTTATTTTCTTTTAGAAGAAGCTTTATATCGAATAAGTCTCTTGGATGTTGCCTATCCAATGCTGCACAAATTTTGCCACCATATAATTGAGCTAACGACACAACCTGTATCGCACAGAAAACATCAAACTGCTCTTGCGCCAATTCACATAACGGCATTTTATTATCTTCTTCATCAATGACACCACGCCCAACCATGTTGACTTCAACTTTGATTTGTACGCCATTTTCTTCGACCATAAGCTTACATATCTTATCTTTGTGCTCAACCCTCAAAGAAGAACGTAGTGAAACAACACGAGATGCTATGTTTGCGAGAGCACTATTAATGGCATCAATACTTTCTTGACGATCTTTAATGTGGACATAAGTAAGATCTATATCAACAGATAGTCTTGGCATGTTTAGAACAAAAAGATTAATTGCTGTACCACCATGTAATGAAAAACAGCTCTCTTTTGCTACCTCTGGCATTACATCTAATAGCAAACGAACTTGCTGAGCGTATTTTTCGGTCATATGTGTTTCTCCAGCTCCTTTGGAACCGTTATTTGGTATTTAGGGATGTATATGCCATCAGACACTATTTGACGCTTACCTTTGCCAAGATCAATTTTGTCTCGCTTTATATAAGTCAGCCACTCATGGCCTGCCTTTTCAGCCATATAAAGGAATAGACGCTTTACTTTAACTGAGGTGCATTTTTCCAACAGTTTTTGAACTGTCATTGGGCGTAAGTTATTTAACCCTTCCATTAGTTCATAGACTTCAAGCAAAGGTTGGGTTTTGGGTGCCAAATACAAGCACTCCAATATAGCGCGAGTTGGACTAGATATCTTGATGGTGAATTCTTTATGCTTGAATTCTGTCATACCGATATCTGGCGGCAAAAATGAAGATGAATTTAATTCCTGCTTTGATCCCCAATGATACTTTTTAAACCATGAAGGTAAAGATTCTGATAAGGAGGAAAAAAGTTGTACTTTCTTGGTTGATAACTCTAAGTAGTGTGACTTCCCTTGCAGCATTAGAGCTGTTTTGGCTGCTGGATGTATTGATAAGCCAAGTTGACTTTGCAAAGCATGAACACCACCAAGGTAATCTACCACATCGTCATTCCTAACTAATGCGCCTCTTCCCAAGGACATAAACCATTTACTTTTTTTATATCGCTCTTGCAATTGAAGGCTATACCCTTGATCGACTAGCCACGTTGAGGTCAATACAACCCCAGACGGTACATTGGATAATAATTGGTTTAATTTGCTTTGATTTTCTATACTCATAGTATAAATATAACAACATTTTTAAACTAAGACAATCAAATGGTTTATTTAATAGGTATTTTATCAACTATAAGTATAGAAATAACAAAAAAAACAAACTGCTCGGTATTCCATTAACCTTAACGAACACAACCAACAACTTATTGAGAGTCACGTTTATTCGAAAACGGATGCGCCTTTGCATGTACTTTTTTCAAATGTTTAATGTTAACGATGGCATATAATGGAGTACTACTAATATCTTCATGCCCCAACTGTTCTTGAACAACTCGAATATCAGCACCATTCTCCAACATCTGGGTTCCAGTCGCATATCTAAGTACGTGACATGCTCCATCTTCTGAAACACCAGATCTACGCACGTAATTTCATACCAATTCAGTTAGCTTACTGCTAAGAATACGTTTTCCTGTCATACCTAGAAACAATGCATCACCACTTTTAAATGTTGCTAATTCTGGTATTACATTCTCAAGGTAATCATTCAGTGCATCAATTGTTCTTTGCGCAATGGGAACCGTTCTATCATAACTTCCTTTGCCTTTTGGAACGGTGACGGTTAACTTCTTAGCATCAACATGTCGAATAGGCGATAACATCATGATGCTTGTAAAATTGCTTATAACCTTCGTTAGTTTTAAATTTGGTTTTGGCGTTGTCACTAAAGGGATTGCATTGTCAGTGATAACAAATTTAACAATTCCGCCTATTCGAATAAATATCCATTGCATAAAGTCGAGCCAATCTTTTTGCTTTCGGTGGGTACTGGCACGAATGAACAGTTTCTTTGAATATCCTAAAACACCGATAATAAAGTATGCGTAATTCTTATCTTTCTTAGGCCCGATAGGTAAACGAAGACCAGCATAGTCAACATATAAACGTTCACCTGGGTTTTCTATGATCGTAAGTGCAAATTTAGGGTTCTTCAATGCAGCCTTAATCCCTGCATAATAGGTAGACTCTGCAACCGCATTAGCTTCGCCAACTTCTTTTACATAGGCTTTAAAGTGAAACCGAATGTTAAGCACTCCCTTCCTGCCTTTTGTAGCAACTATTTGTTTTGCTTTCTCTTCATAGTTAGCCAGTGTGAACCGTGATTGGCGAGGGGGTCGCCCAGTAAAGAGAATTTTAGTCGCATCACTTAAGGGCAAATCTTTTATATCATGGTAAGAAATACCTTTTTCTGTCCAAGTATTTATTTTTCTGCCCACCGCTTGATGACTAATACCTAAATACTCACCTAGCTTACGGTACCCCACTGAGTGAAACCAACATAACACTTAAAAGAAACTTAAATTTGACCAAAAAGTATTGGATGAGAGTTTATTAAGTTTTATGACTCGAAACATTTAAATCAAAAAGAATTGGGTTTTCGGATCAAGTAACTTACCTTTATTTTTAATTTTATTTATTCTTTCAAATGGTCCAATAATTTAAGAATGATGTTTTGCTATTTGTAGAATCACTGGTCCATATCACTTGGAATCTCTGATAAGCTACCTACAAGATAACTGGGGAATATTTAGCATTTATGCGGATAAGCACAATCAATTTACTAAAAAAACAGAATTATTTATCTAACCTAACCTGAATACTGGATAAGAATGGAACTATTTGCCCGCCTAGCGATCAGATCTTTCGACTAAAAACGATTTGAAAGTAAACAAGGTGGGCAAGTGGATAAACGAATAGATATATATTGCGATGTCGATGATTTTTGTTATCAATTTTTACCTGTATGGGAAGCCGAGTTAATCGACAATGGGTCTAAGAAGCGAAGGCGCCAATCAAAGATTACGACGAGTGAATGCATGACTATTGTTATTGCTTATCATCAATCAAACCATAGGGATTTCAAGAACTTCTATATGGGATTAGTTCAACGATATTGGCTGGAAGACTTCCTTACCTTGTTAAGCTATACGCGTTTCTTACATAAAATGTCCGCGTTAATTATACCTATGTGCGCTTATTTCAAAACGGTTAAAGGAAAGCCCACAGTCATTGCCTTTGTCGATTCTACAAGCCTGAAAGTATGTCACAACATTCGAATCCCAAGTAATAGGGTCTTTAATGGTATAGCCTAACGAGGAAAAGGACCATGGGTTGGTTTTACGGTTTTAAGCTACATTTATTGATTAACCACATAGATAAAATTATTTCTCTGAAGATAACACCTGGTAATACAAATGATAGAACGCCAATCCCTGAGTTATGCAAAAACCATTACGGAAAGCTTTATGCAGATCAATATCATTAACTTAAGGATTTAACACATACGTTTATAATTCATTGGGTACTTATTTGTTTTGTTTCTCTTATCTTGTCGAAAAAATTTACGTTCAGGTCGAATAACACTTAAATTCTTTGATATTTTACTTATCATCAGTTCATATAACTCAAGCTCAGCTACTCTCATAATGAACCTGACAACATTATCCTTTAGCTGATTTATCGCAAAGGTGAAATTGATTTTATATTCATAAAGTCTATTGTTTTTAGGTTTTTTTATTTTTCTTTTTGCATCATGGATCGCAGAAGCAGCAAGGTTTTTAGTTAATAGCTTCGCGTGTAGGTCTTGTAAAACACCTTCAACAGAAACACTAGAGTAATTTTCAATATTGAGACGACTTTTCAATACTTTGTAATCTTCTTCAACACCCCAGCGTTGGAAATATAA
>Ga0307492_10000583_pt1 | contig 15419 bp, 17 predicted proteins | sample SI3LmetaG_FD_202365 | JGI IMG/M metagenome (GOLD analysis project Ga0307492, IMG submission 202365) | Sea-ice brine microbial communities from Beaufort Sea near Barrow, Alaska, United States - SI3L | ecosystem: Environmental > Aquatic > Marine > Coastal | place: USA: Alaska | collected 2017-05-06 | reverse complement strand
CTATGATACTTCAGAATTATAGTTTCTAACCTAACCAGACTGGCAGCAAAGAGCGAAGCAGACGCTGGACTTTCAGATACCTTACAAGGTAATCTAATTTAAGGAAATGTGACCTTGCAAGGTCGCTATAATAAGCTGTTATATTTTTTACTTCGTGCATTTGTGCACATAATTTTTTAAGGATAAAGAATGAAAACTCTATTTAAAACTATATCGGTAAGTCTCTTAACAATGTCATCTTTGGCTTATGCCAATGAAAATGTCACATTGAAACTTGATATGTTTATTAACAACGATCTTGTAAAACCGATTGTGCTAAAAGGTCATATGGCTGAAAGTTTTACAGTTCAAATCGATGGCGAAGTTAAATACGATATTGTACCAACTATGGAAAATGGCGCAGTTAAGCTTTCAACTGTTTACTATACATATACTGAAGGCGCATTCGTCCAAAAAGAAAAACCGGTTCTTGTTACAGCTCTAAATCAAGCCGCAACAATTGAAATTGGTTCAGAAGGTGTCAAGGTTTACAAAATTCAAATCACACCGCAAACAAAAATATAACAAGTTGCTTAAACGGAAAATAACAGTTGGCCATCGCTTCGCGATTATAGCCAACCATTATTTTCCGCTTAGCAAAGCGTTGAGGCTGTAGAATTTCTCAAAAGAGGAAAATAACGGATTAAATTTATGTTCGTACAGCCTGTAAAAGTTATTTTTTGGTAGGATATTACATCAGATTTCACGTAGCAGCGCGTTTTCAGGCTTAATATTTAATTATTTCTAAGGCTGTTTTTTCTAAAATAGAAATTCTACAGCCTCGTTATGTGAACAAGGAGAGATAGTGAGTGAATCAGAGATCGTCTATCAACTATCAGAACTATATAATAGATATTGGACAATACTCCAATGGTGGACTGGAACATCTTTTATCTTGATTGGTGTTTCGCATATAGCATCGAGAAATCTAAATAGGATTATGGTCGCTATATTGGTACTTCTATACAGCCTTTTTACTTTCTGGTTATCCAACTTCACCCAAAGTAATATATTTGCAATGGAAGGGTTTATTAAGGATCTTACTATATTGGAGAAATCAGCTTCGCTAGTAACTTTCGGAGCTAAAGGGTATCTTGAAGGCTATCGTCAACTTTCGTTACTAGCCACTGTATCAACACTCTTCAGCATGTACCTTTGTACGGTTGGTTTTCTCATTTATTCAAAATTTAGAGACGAGCAACAAGGTGAATAGAGTGTCAGCACATACACAAGGCCATCAAAGACGACGCTCGTACCTCGCGCGCTTTATGGCGGCGTTAGGCGATATTAGATTAGAGGGACACGCTGTATCATGAATGAAAATCTGGAAAATATTCGAAAAATAAGTAATCGCCTTGCCACTGCAATTGTGCTGCTTATGATCATTATGTTTATAGGAGGCGTTGCTGGGCATTATAGCAATATTGTCACTGCTCAAATGGCTGTTGTCACTGCTCCAATGGCTGCATTAGCTGCTGGAATCATTGGTGGTTTTGTAGGCCTCCAACGTAGGTTGAAAAGCATGACTGCTGATGACTTGATGTTGCTCGCGAACTCATGGGTGTACGTGTGGATTTCACCTATCGTTGGCGGTGTCCTTGCAGTAGTCCTTTATGTGCTCTTTATCTCAACGCTTGTAAGTGGTGATCTCTTTCCGACGTTTGTACTAAGTGAAGATGTTACTTGTCCCGCTGATAAAAAAGGTTTCTCCAAAATATTTTGCGTCCATGGTGAAGCTGTGGACTACGCGAAAATGATATTCTGGTCATTTGTTGCAGGTTTCTCAGAGAGGTTCGTTACAGACATAATCAGTAAATTTGAGAACAGCCCTAATTCAGGGGGCAAGTGAGATGCCTAACGAGGTTAATGCACATGAATAAATTACATGGACAGCCATGTTAAGAACAAACAAATTACATGGACAGCCATGTTAATGGTTGTCCCTTCACTAACAGCGAAGCTGTGCGTTAAACTCTCCCCTCGACTGTATGTTCGCCGATAATCTATTCACTTTTGTAGGGCAATCGCCATGGACAGGCGATTGAGTAATGGCTTGTCGGGAACGAATTATTACGACCTGCAAAAGTGAATAGATTATTGGATGAAGAACATATTTGGAGAGCGGCCCTTTTTGTTTACTTTATGCGGCTGTAGGTAAAAAGTAAATCGTTTGGCATGGTTGCCAATCGAAAATCCGCAAAGGATTGCGGTGAACGAAGTGAATGTTGCTCTATCAGAAACTAAAAAGCCCTGCAATTTCTTGCAGGGCCTCTAGAATAATGGTGCCCAGACTCGGAGTCGCAACTTACGGTTACTGGCAAGGGCACGAGGATTTTCAATTTCTTGTATGTTAGAAACTAAAAAGCCCTGCAATAAATTGCAGGGCTTCTAGAATAATGGTGCCCAGACTCGGAATCGAACCAAGGACACGAGGATTTTCAATCCTCTGCTCTACCAACTGAGCTATCTGGGCATCAACTAACAAGTGTCTTTGCAGACCGCCTGATTCGCTGAAGGTGCGTATTAAACGGATTTAGAGCTTTTAAGTCAACCCCTTTTTAGGGAAATCTTACTGATTGCCTATAGATTGTGCAAATTCACTACTAAAACAGCTTAGTCCAGGCAAATCGTTACTTTAAAATTGCTTGGTTTTAGCTTTTTGGCGGCACGTAACCTTCGATATCAGGTTCTTTGCCTTCGAATAAATAAGCTTTCATCTGAGTTTCTAAAAATGTTCTTGCGGTTGGCTCCATCATGTTGAGTTTATTTTCGTTAATCAGCATGGTTTGTTTCTTTTGCCATTCAGTCCATGCTTCTTTGCAAATATTATCGAAAATTTTCTTACCTAGCTCACCAGGGTAAAGTTGGAAATCTAGACCATCTGCTTCTTTTTGTAGGCGTTGACAAAATACTGTTCTGCTCATAATGCTCCTAATCGAACGGGGTAATTAAAATGATGTATTGATTGTACTAAATAGTTTCTTGGTTGGCGCGGCTAATCCGACATTTTGCGGCTGGGTTAAGTCATACCACATTTGTGTGTCTTCCATTATTTGTGCAACAGGCTGTTGTTTTAGGTGCAGTACAACCGGCTGTATGTCCAAATGAAAGTGGCTAAAGGTGTGCCGAAAAGGACTGAGTGTTTGTTGTTGGATATCGTTGAATCCTAGGTTTAACGCTCGTTCAATTATTTGTTCTGCATGCTCTACTTCATGAAATCCCCATAATCCACCCCATAATCCTGCTGGTGGACGTTTGTATATCAAAAGCTGTTTTTGCCACATGGGGATTAGCATAATGGTCGATCGTACGGGGATCGTTTTTTTTGGTTTTTTGTTGGGTAGCTCTGCTTGTCGGCCTTGTACAAAGGCTAAGCAGTCTGTATGCACCGGGCAAATGTCGCATTGTGGTTTGCTGCGAGTACAAAGTGTTGCGCCCATATCCATCATGGCTTGGGTGTAATCAGCTGTTCTGTGCTTCGGGGTTAGTTGATCTGCGAACTGCCATAACTCAGTTTCAACTTTTTTATTACCGGTCCAACCCTCAACAGCGAAATAGCGGGCCAGTACACGTTTAACATTACCATCGAGAATACTATGATGCTGACCACAAGCTAAGGATAAAATAGCACTTGCTGTCGAGCGGCCAATGCCAGGTAAGGCGTTTAATTGCTCTAACTGCTCAGGGAATTTTCCAGCGTAATCATCTCTAATCATTTGTGCTGATTTTTGTAAATTACGAGCCCGGGCGTAATAACCTAGTCCTGTCCAGTGGTGTAACACTTCATCTTGTGCTGCATTTGCTAAACTCAATACATCAGGGAAACGCTGCATAAAAGCTTTGTAGTAGGGGATAACCGTTTTTACCTGCGTTTGCTGCAACATGATTTCTGAGACCCAAACAGTGTAAGGGGTTTTATTTAGCTGCCATGGCAAGTTTTTTCTGCCATTTAGGTCAAACCAAGATAAGATTTTTTCATTGAAGGGTGCATGTGATGCTTTAATATTGTTTGGCACAGTTTAAGGTTCTGTTGTTCTTGGGGTAATTACCGGATAATACCCTAACAAACTTGAAATAGTTCATTTGAGAATAGATTGCTAACAACAAACGGTACCCCTTATCAAATTGCTCATCCTGTAGTTTTTCCCCCCGGCACATTGCGTGATGAAAGAATATTCAACTCATGCTGGCAACATCTAGATATACCTATGCGTGCTTTTGTACCTTTGCAGTGGGCAGAAGATTTAGTCCAAATGAAAATGTTAAGTGCTGACCGACTAGCCTATTTCGAACAGCCCGTGCATTTGGTTGGGTATTCTATGGGTGGCTATATTGCCGCGCTGACTGCTTTAGAAAATCAAAGTCGTGTGGCATCTTTGACACTTATTGCTACTGCTTGTGACGAATTACCAAAAGAAGAAATCCAGCAACGGCAACAATTACTTAAGTTAATTAAAAACGCGGGGCATATGTTGCCGATCGAACAATCTAGAGCATTGGCGGAATATTTAGCGTCAAAAATTGCATAAACTTTGCCGTCTGCCTTGCAATCATTCTGTGTCGCCGGATAATGCGCCGGCAATACCCAGATTAAGTATAGGCATGTCACTAGCAAAATTTTTTTAAGATGAGATCTAAATATGAGTCAGTTTAAATCTGAACAAGAAGCCGCCGAATCAGGGGTGTATATTCGCAAAATACAGAGTTTTGTAAAAAGAGAAGGCCGCTTGACCACAGGCCAGGCAAAATCTATCCAACAAAACTGGCCTACTATGGGCTTAGAGCACAAAAATGGTTTGCAAAATTTCGCTGAGACTTTTGGGCGAGTTGCCCCTGTAGTGTTAGAAATTGGTTTTGGTATGGGCAAGTCTTTGGTTGAGATGGCATTAAATGAGCCAGATAAAGATTATGTTGGCATTGAGGTTCACCGTCCAGGTGTGGGCACATGTCTAAGCGAAGCCGCTGAGCAAAATGTGTATAACTTGCGTGTCTACGAGCATGATGCCGTAGAAGTTTTTGCCGATTGTGTTGCGGATAATAGTCTGGCTAGGGTGCAATTGTTTTTCCCCGATCCTTGGCATAAAAAGCGCCATCACAAAAGGCGAATTGTGCAGTCAGAATTTGTTCAAAAGCTTAAAAACAAGTTAGCTATTGGCGGTGTATTCCATATGGCTACTGATTGGGAAGAGTACGCCGTGCATATGTTGGCTGTTATGTCTGCAGCTGAAGGTTTTAAAAATCAGTCAGAGACTAACGACTATGTGCCAAGACCAGAGCAACGACCGCTTACTAAATTTGAACAGCGTGGGCATAGACTCGGCCACGGTGTATGGGACTTAATGTTTGAGAGGGTATCTTGATGCTATCTGCACCTAGTCAGTTATTAATGCGTAATAAAGATACCTTTGCACAAGGTAAGTGGTTATTGGTTAACCCAACTGACAGCCAAATCGCGGAACAACTAAACAATCCTGATATTAAAGTGTTTCACCAATACTTTGATATTTATCAGCAAAGCAGTTCCGATGGAAAGTCGGCGCAACATACTTTCACTGTGGCTTACCCTTCGGACGAAAAATTTAGTGGTGCCGTAATCTACATGCCTAAGTCTAAAGATCATGCGAAAATGTTGATTGCCAATGTTGCAGCTTGTCTTGAAGATAATGGCAGTCTGTTACTTGTGGGAGAAAACAAAGGCGGTGTCAAAAGTGCTGCTAAAATCCTCGAGACGATTAGTTCTCAAGTAAACAAAGTCGATTCTGCGCGGCACTGTGCATTATTTGGTGCGCAAATAGATAAGCCCGTCAAACCCTTTGAGCTAAGCAAGTGGCAGAGCGAAATTGAAATTTCAGTTGGTGGTTTAGATTATAAAGTATGTTCTTTACCGGGTGTATTCAACCATGGCGCAATAGACCTGGGAACGAGGGTTTTATTAGATAACCTGCCTGACATAAAAACTGGGCGATTGTTAGATTTTGGTTGTGGTGTCGGTGTAATTGGTTGTTATCTTGGATTGAAAAGCCCAGAGAGTGAAGTGGTTATGAGCGACGTCAGTTCCTTGGCTGTGCACTGTTCAAAAGAAAGTGCCAAACTCAACAATCTCAACGTTACGGTGGTCGCATCAAACGGTTTGATGGATGTGCAAGGCAAGTTTTCTGCCATCTATACCAACCCACCATTTCATACTGGTATCCAGACTGATTATTCTGTTACCGAAGGGTTTATTGCCCAGCTCAAACAATACCTCGCTAAAGGTGGTTCGTTAACATTAGTAGCGAATAAATTTTTGCGTTATTCTGAGTTGCTTGAGCAGCGATTCAGCGCGGTGGGTCTTATTGCCCAAACCACTAAATTCAGTCTTTATAATTGTGCTCGCGTTAAATAAAGTGCTCGCATAAAATAGAAAAGGTAAGCAGCTAGAATGAAAGTATTGTTTGTTGTGTCTGAAGTAGAAGATTTGGTTAAAACAGGTGGTTTAGCTGATGTAGGTAAAGCCTTGCCTTTGGCATTGGCAGAATTGGGTCACGACGTGACGATTGTCATGCCTTACTATAAACAGTTGGCAGATAAATTTAACGCCGCTAACTGTTGTGCTAATCAAACGTTAAGTGCGGGCGATAAATCCTATGAGTTTGCAGTTAAACGTTTAACTCTAGAAGGGTTGCCAGTATTAGCGGTTGACTACCCAGAGTATTTTGAGCGTAAAGGTCTGTATTCTGACGATTATCATGCTTACCCAGATAATGCAGAGCGTTTTGCTTTTTTTGCTAGCGCGGCATTACAAGCGTCAAAAGCAGTAGGGTTTCAGCCTGATATTGTGCATTGTAATGACTGGCACACTGCACTAACCCCGTATTTTGTTAGCATTGACGACTCTGGGTTTTTTGCTGAGGCTAAGACCATTTTTACTATCCATAATGGGGCTTACCAAGGAACGCATCGGTTTAGTGAAATTGCTTTTTTACAAGCGCATTATCAATTACACAGCCAGTTGGATGGAGATGCGTTAAATTTTGTACGTATGGGTATTCGTTACGCCAATAAAATTAATGCTGTCAGCCCTAACTATGCACAAGAATTACTGACGCCCTTAGGTTCTCATCATTTATTTAATGAGTTTCAAAACCGACGCGATGACGTGTCAGGTATTTTAAATGGTTGTGATTATAGTCAGTGGGATCCTATTAATGACCCTCATATTGCAAAAAACTTCCATCATGCTGACTTGTCAGGTAAAAAAGCATGTAAAGCTGAATTACAAAAAGAGCTAAGGCTCCCCAAAAAAATGCGCGTCCCTATCATTGGTATGGTTTGTCGCCTAACTGACCAAAAAGGATTTGGCTTTATTTTGCATATGTTAGAGAAGTTGATGCAACATAACGTACAATTGGCCATCATTGGTACGGGTGATCCACAAATTAGTCTGTTTCTGCGAGAAATAGTCGACAAATACCCCCAGAAAATGGCGTTTGTTGAAGACTTCAGTGTACGTAAAGCCCACATGGTTGAAGCGGGTAGTGACTTTTTTCTGATGCCTTCTTTGTTTGAACCTTGTGGCTTGAATCAAATGTACAGTTTGGCGTACGGTACTTTACCTATAGTCAGAGCAGTAGGCGGACTTAAGGATACCGTGATCGATTTAGCAGACAATCCAGTTAGTGCCACTGGGTTTGTATTCGAGCAGCCCGATAGCAGCGCATTGTTATCATGTATACAGCGTGCCTTGCTGTTTTATCATGAGTTGCCTAAGGTATTCGAGTTAACCCAGAAGCGAGCAATGCAGAGCCGTTTTACTTGGGAAGCTGCAGCACAAGATTATCAATCATTATACCAATCCATTCTAACAACCAGCCACTAGTTGTTAGGATAGGTTGATATAATACCTGAGCTAAAAATAGGATTGTTTTTATTGTTATTTACTGTTTGTTGGACTTACAGCAACAGTAGCTTACGCATTACCTTCCAAATGTTTACAGGCTTTGGAAAGGCAATATGCTTGCCCGCATCTTCTTTATAAAAGAGCTGCTTTATCTGTAGCGTAATTGGGTGTAGAGAAAAGTGGTGTTATTTGCATCATTTTAAGCGATTTTAAAGGGTTAAGGAATACCACGATGAGTAAAGTTGAATGTATATAACAACATGTTACTCTTCAAAAACTGTTTGAAATGCATCAGTTGAGCGAGAAAGATATTTTGACTTTAATCATAAATTAACTTTTTTTGAATGAAAAAAATCAAGCGAATTTAGTCTACTAGTCCCAATTTGAACGTTTATGTATCAATATCGTAAGCGAAGAGTTGTCAGACCAAGGAATACGTTATAAGCAATATGGCCTCAGACACTAAATTTTTATCTATTAAAAGCCTAATCATATGGGTAGTTATGGCTATTACATCCTTGTCATTAATTCTGTCATCGGGTGTTAATTTGTATAGTCAAATTAGTAATTATCGACAATCCTTGCAAGAAAACGTTTTAATATTTTCCGATATGATTGGCCAAAGCGCATTAAAGTCAATGATTAATGATGAAGGTTTAGTTGAAGAACAAAATCTGAAAGCTCTGGCTGCATCAGAAATAATTGAAAATGTACACATCTACAAAATTATTGACCAAAACAATACTGACTTTTTTGCGAGTTATAATAAAGAAGGCATTGCACCGGTTAAAGCCAAATTTGATCAAGTACAAGCCCTTATTCAGCCTAAAATGACAGGTAATGTAATAGAAGTTATCAGGCCTATCAGTAAAAGTGGAAAAGTGTTGGGATACGTATATTTACGTGCTTCATCAGATGCATTAGAAAACCTGATTACCCAGTCAATCATGATTACTGTTAGTGTATTGTTAATTAGTTTGCTGATGTGTTTTTTCTTTACTCTAAAACTACAAAGTGCAATTACCGCCCCTATTAATGTTTTGGTAAAATTAGTACAGCGTATTTCCCGGCAAAGAGATTATTCAAGCCGAGCAGAGCTGCACGGTATTAAAGAGATAGATATTTTGGGCGAAGCGTTCAACAACATGTTGCAACGCACCCAAGAACATATGGAACGCCAAACTGAAGCAGAATCTGAACAAGTTAAATTAAATTTAAGTTTGGAGGAAAAGGTACAGCAACGCACCATGGCCTTAAAAGAAGCCAATAACGAATTGATTCAAACCCTAGAGAAACTTCACCAGTTTCAACGTCAAATGGTGCAAAACGAAAAAATGGCATCTTTGGGGGATATGGTTGCCGGTGTGGCTCATGAGGTCAACACCCCTATTGGTCTTGGCGTCACAGCTTCAACTATGATGTTAGATAGGTTGTCAGATATGCGAAAAGCATTTGAAGACAAAACACTTAAAGCAAGTTCTTTGTCGAAGTTTATTGCTGAAGGTGAAGAAAACCTAAATATCATCTATCGAAATCTGAATCGGGCGGCCGAGTTGATTTCAAGCTTCAAGCAAGTAGCTGTTGACCAATCCTCAGAAAATAATCGCGTTTTTTGTTTTGCTAAGTTGATGGACGAAATATTAATGTCGATGCGGCCGAAGTTAAAAAAGGTAAAACATCTGATCAATGTAAATTGTGCAGATAGTTTAGTGGTTGAATCCAAGGTCGGGCCGATAAATCAAATTATGATCAACTTAATCATGAATTCTATTATTCATGGGTTTGAAGACGTAGATAATGGCCAAATAGATATTACCATTGAATCTGTTGATGACAATAAGCTCAGTATCGAATTTAAAGATAACGGTAAAGGTATACCTGAACATTTGCGAAAGCGTATTTTTGATCCTTTTGTTACCACTAAGCGTGGCCAAGGGGGTAGTGGTTTAGGTATGCATTTAGTTTATAACCTAGTCACACAAGCCTTAAATGGCTCAATTTCTATTGTCAGTGAAGAGGGGCAGGGCGTTGAGTTTAGAATCATATTCCCTGTCAAAAAGGTTGATATCAACAAGCTACATAGCGATTCTTTTGTGTTGTAGCATAGATTTTATTCATTTATGCTATTTTTGTTAGATAAAACCCTGAATTTTAGATATTTTCTGATAAACTTTTACACATATTCCTAACCAGGCGTGAAACATGCAGACTCCTAACGTATTAATTGTTGAAGATGAAGTGGTCACACGTACCACCCTTAAAAGCTTGTTTGAAGCAGAAGGGTATAATGTATTTGAAGCTGAAAATGGCGAGCAGATGCATGACATCTTTGAAAACAACACCATCAACCTGGTCATTATGGATATTAATTTACCCGGTAAAAATGGCTTGATTTTGGCACGCGAAGTACGCGGTCGTAAAAATATTGGTTTAATATTTTTAACTGGCAGAGACAATGATGTAGACCGAATTTTAGGCCTGGAAATTGGTGCTGATGACTACCTCACAAAACCCTTTAATCCTCGTGAACTGACTATACGTGCACGTAACTTATTGGCGCGTACCACAAATAGTAACGAAGATGACGACCTACCAAGCCGTGTAAGCTTTAATGGTTGGATATTAGACAGCGATAGCCGCAGTTTGATTTCTCCTAGTGCAAAAGAATTTCGCTTGCCACGCAGTGAATTTCGAGCTTTACACTTGTTTTTGAACAACCCAGGTAAAATTCTGACACGTGAACAACTCATCATGGAAATGACTGGTCGTGAGTTACGCCCTAATGACCGTACAGTTGACGTGACTATCCGTCGTATCCGTAAGCATTTTGAATCAGAAATTAACGCCGACGATTTGATTGTCACTATACACGGTGAAGGTTATCGTTTCTGTGGCTCTTTAGATTCATAACCACCCGTTTACACGCCTATTTAAAAAAGCTCCTTAGGGAGCTTTTTTATTGTCTTAAGTTTTACTTAAGATTCAACTTCTAGAATGACTGCATATTATCTAGAAGGTCAATATTTTGCGTCATTTCCGATTAAGTATACTGATTATTCTCATCAGCTTTATACCACTATCTTTAAGTTTTGCACAGGAGATTGCAGCTCCAGATTTTGCAATTTCAAACGTTCAATTACCGAATAAATTATCTGATTTAGCTGGGCAGGTCGTTTATCTTGATTTTTGGGCTAGCTGGTGTAAGCCATGTCGTCAGTCATTTCCTTGGATGAATCAGATGCAACAGAAATACGCTGCACAAGGTTTGCAGATAATTGCCATCAATTTAGATACAGAATCGTCTTTAGCAAAGGATTTTCTAGATAAAGTACCTGCACAAATTCCCATTATCTATGACCCAGAAGGTAACATTGCGAGCAATTATCAATTATTGGGTATGCCAAGCAGTTATTTAATTGATAAGAAAGGCAATATCCGTTTTGCACACAAAGGATTTTTCACCCGCAGCGAACCTTTATACGAACAAGAATTAGTCTTGCTACTTAACGAATAAAAAGTCATTAAATCACAATAGTCTTTAACGGATTAGGAGTAGTCAGTAATGTTAAAAAAAGCACGAATTATCCTCGCATTTTTAATTAGTACCCAGCTTGTTGGTTGTGCAAACCTCGGTGTTCAACCATGGGAACGCGACCTATTAGCCAAAGAAGAAATGGCTTTGGACTCTGAGGGGATCGACCTTGGTTTAGATGACCATATTTATTTTAGTAAAGAAGCCACTAGTGGTGGTCGTGCTTTTGCTGGTGGAGGTTGTGGATGCAATTAATATCTAAAAACTCATTAACTAACAAGGTGAGAAAAACAGCCAATGTTAATGCTGCACTTGCTGCAGCGACTTGTGCGCTATTAGGCACCTCTGCAGTTGTACAAGCCGATGAAGGTCTGTGGGAAATGGACGCAGCTTTGCTGTACTACGGTGAAACTGAAAGAGTTACAGCAGTTGAAGGCGTTTTTTCGGCAAAAAAAGACTTTGGTGATGAGCATATTTTTTCTACTAAAATTACTGCTGATTCACTCACTGGGGCCTCAGCGTCGGGCGCAGTTGCTCAACCAAATGCACAGACCTATACACGCCCATCAGGAAAAGGCCAATATGTTGTTGCTGCCGGTGAAGTACCTTTAGATGACACATTTCATGATACTCGAGTGCAACTTGAAGCACAGTGGACTCAGCCGCTTTGGAATGACATGCGTGGCAGTACAGGTGTGCACTTGTCAAAAGAGTATGACTATCTGTCTATTGCAGTTAATGGTTCGCTTGCGAAAGATTTTAATCAGAAAAACACCACAGTTTCTGCTGGGTTATCTTTAGCTTATGACACTATCGATCCCGAAGGTGGACGCCCTGTTGCCTTTTCTGAAATGGTAATCGATGAAGGTCAATTTGCTAATGAGGAAGCTTATCAAGCTGCTTTTGATGCCACAAGACAGACAGATACCGATGATAAGACCACGGTAGATTTGATGTTTGGAGTGACACAAATTATCAACCGCAGAATTTTGATGCAATTTAACTATGGCTTATCGATGTCTGATGGTTATCACACTGACCCCTTTAAGGTCTTAAGTGTGGTCAACGACCAAGGGTTAACTCAGTCGTTAGTGCATGAAGATAGACCCACAGAGCGCACCCGTCATAATTTCTATTGGCAGACAAAGTACGCCTTGGACAGTGGTGTTGCAGATATCTCCTATCGTTACGCCACAGACGACTGGGACATTAACTCTCACACGATTGACTCCAGGTTTCGGTTTAACCTGAGCGACAATACCTATATTCAGCCACACTTTAGATATTATCAACAAAGTGCTGCTGATTTTTATCAACCATTTTTGCTGGAAGATAGCAGTTTACCTACCTTTGCTAGTGCAGATTATCGTTTAGGCGAAATGACGGCTTACACCATTGGCTTAAAATACGGAATGACAATGCCAAGTGGTAACGAGTGGGCATTTAGGGTGGAATATTATCAACAAGATCCTAAGAACGCTGGTTTCGATGCTCCCGGAGCGTTGCAGCAGCTCGACTTATACCCCAGCGTGAAAGCGGTGATTGCACAAGTCAGTTATAGCTTTTAAAGTGATGATTTGGCTTAACAGGTATTTTCGTTGAACGACGCATTCACTATAGAACAAAAAAGCGACCATATTATTGGTCGCTTTGCTGCTATGGCAAGCCCTTGCGAGTTGTTGATAGAAACCAAAGATCCGTTGCTTGCTAATCATCTTACCTCCCTTGCTTATAAAGAAAGCCAACGTATCGAACAGAAATTTAGCCGTTATTTGCCTAATAACCTAATGGCTAATATTAATCATCGTATGGGTAAAGCGGTAGCCATTGATGATGAAACATTTCGCTTATTGGAATTTGCTAACACTTGCTTTGAGTTAAGTGACGGTATGTTCGATATTACCTCTGGTGTATTACGCAAGGCATGGAAATTTGATGGTTCAGATAACTTACCAACACCTGACGCCGTAAAAGTGCTAATGCCTCATATCGGTTGGCGAAAAGTGAAATATACACAGTCATCTATTACATTAGCCAAAGGCATGGAGTTGGATTTTGGCGGTATAGGCAAAGAATACGCAGTAGACTGTGTGGCCAAGCTATGTGCCGAATCTGCCTCAACAACATCAATAGTCGTGAACTTTGGCGGGGATATTCAAGTCACACGTGCACGTCATAATTCGCAGCCATGGCATATTGGTATTGAAAATCCTGAAGATGATAATAGTACCACTAAAGTGCTAAAAATCGTCAGTGGCGGATTAGCCACCAGTGGTGATGCAAGACGTTATCTATTAAAAGACGGTAAACATTACAGTCACATCCTTAATCCTGAAACCGGCTATCCTACTGAAACAGCAGCCCGCTCTGTAACTGTGGCTGCCCCCCATTGTATCCAAGCTGGATTGTTAGCAACTATGGCTTTATTAAAGGGGCCTAACGCAGAAGTGTTTTTAGAACAGCAGGATGTCAAGTTTTGGTGTTATCGATAGAGTACAGGTGGGTAACTATTCTCATTCCAATAAGTGTAGTTAACTCTTGTTAGGTCAATTAGCAGTAATTTTTTATAACTGGAGTTTTTTTGTAAACCGCAATAAAGTATAAAATATTGATGTTCAAGGCTCACTGGTGCCATTTATTTCAAGCGCAGCCTTGTCAAAGGTATAAAGCGTTGTTACTTGCATATTATTCAATTCGCCATACCGCTTAGCTTTATTAATAATAAGAGCATCTGGGAAGTCTGCCTGTTTGACTTTCCCCTTTACTTTGATTGGGGCGGCATTTACAAAATCTTTTAAAGCGCACCAAACTGCTTGGGCGTCCTCAAATTGAATGTTTGGCTCAGCAAATAAAGCATGGATAACATCCACAATATTGTCTTTAGATACTTGATAGCGCTTACCTTTCAATACCCAAATAGTCTCGGTGAGGACAACGTCGGTGATTAATACAGTTTGTTGGCCGTTAATCAACTTTTTTGCTTTCTGACTTTGTTGTGCATCATCGTCTAATAAATAACGAAGCAATACATTTGTGTCAATCGCAATCATCAATTAATTGCACTGAGTAACGACTCGTCATCGCTGATTTTTTGATTGATCTTAGTGCCTTTCAAAATACCACTAGCGGCCCCCATTGATTTTTTAACGATAGAGATAACACCCTGCCTATCCACAAAGCTTGCCACTTCATCACCTTTATCAATATTTGCCACGAGACATAAATCTATAGGCAATGTAATTTGCCTTTTTGCGCTGACTTTCATAATCTTCAACCTTTACTAGTTACACTTAAGTAAAGAATAGCAAGTCTTTACCTTGATGTGAATAGTAAAGGCTGTATATTTCTACCCTTACATTTCAAGAACCCGAATTGGCAACATTGCCGCCGTACCCTAGTACAGAAGCTAAGGTATACACCCATTTTTAGACGTAGTAAAACCACCTTCCCAGATTCAATGAGAAGTGCTTTGATTGGGTACTTTATTAATTTGGGTGTCTTGTTACTAATTCTAGGTGACGAAGAAGAGTGAGTTGTGGGTGAGTGAGTTGGATCTTCAGTTTGCTGTTGGTTAGCACTGCGTACTGGGTTAACTCTAAGCGTGGGGCATGTAAGGTATTCACTTCGTTCACTTATGTGCTTTGCACACGGCATCCTTGCCTTTTTTAAACGAATCCCTTCGTTCAACCTACTTTTTACCTACAGCCGCAAAAAGTAGGCAAAAAGGGCCGCTCGAGGGCAATGCTCTTCATCCAATTATCAGGCAAATTTTGCAGGTCGTTTGCACTTGCTCCCGGCAAGCGGAAGCCGCCCTCAACAAACTCAATCGCCTTCCATGGCGATTGCCCTGCAAAATTCACCTGATAATCGGCGAGCCTTGAGTCGAGGGTAGATCAAAAGCATCGGCTTTGCCGACTGAGAGTTTTTGGTTGCTTTGCTACTAATTAACATGGATGTCCTGTTAATTTG
>Ga0307492_10000581_pt1 | contig 15448 bp, 11 predicted proteins | sample SI3LmetaG_FD_202365 | JGI IMG/M metagenome (GOLD analysis project Ga0307492, IMG submission 202365) | Sea-ice brine microbial communities from Beaufort Sea near Barrow, Alaska, United States - SI3L | ecosystem: Environmental > Aquatic > Marine > Coastal | place: USA: Alaska | collected 2017-05-06 | reverse complement strand
AAGTGTTTGATGCTTGTGATAGCAATAGGGCGACGAAATAAAAATATTGTAGCCAGCACAACAAAAAACAACAACGTTGCAGTCATTTTTTTACTTGGGCGCTTTTGCCAAAACGAATGTGTCATTGCTTTCCTGAGGTTGTTTACATAATCATCGCTTTTCAGACTATGTAAATAAACGATAGTTTACATCAAGCTATCAAAATCTAGTGCATTAGAATAATTGTAGAGTGAAGATGTTTAATCAATCCTGAAACTTCACTGATTATGTTAATAAAAGCAAAAGATATTTTGCACCACAGCGCAAAGGTGAGAGCACCGAGGAAAAGCATAAAGCAGAGGCTTTAAGAGTCTTGAGTCGTCTTTTCTCTGTGTAGCGCCAGCGCTCCTTTTCCTCGGTGGTGCAAAATTTTGTTTTCTTAGTGCACAACTTTTAGCAGTTAAAGTGGTTTTTGTAGTTACTACTTTTTGACTTGTTTAGTCTTTTTATTAAGCAATAAAAAACCCCTAATAATGAATGTTAGAGGTTTTGGTTTTAGCTTAGATAATAAAGGTGTATTAAAAATTAACTTATCTTTTTATCAATCATTTAATGATTAGCCGTTGCTGACGTCTTCAAAATCAGCATCAATCACATCATCGTTAGCACTATCCTTGGCAGCATTACCTTGCTGCTCACCACTTTGTTGTTGAGCTTGTGATTGCCCAGCTTGCATGATGTTACTGTAAGCGTCTTGTAATGCTTTTTGTCGCATTTCAATGGCTGCTTTATCATCGCCATTAACTGCCATTTTTAGTTGCTCAATTAATGTTTTAAGCTCGGTTTGCTGTGCATCATTCAGACTCGTCATTGACGTTTGCACCGTATGAATTAATTGATCTGCTTGGTTACGCTGCTCAACTAACTCACGCTTTAGTTTGTCTTCAGTAGCGTGCAGCTCACCATCTTGCACTAAACGATTAATTTCATCTTCGGTTAAACCACTTGAAGCGGTAATTTCAATACTTTGCACTTTGCCGCTTGATTTATCTTTGGCTGATACATTTAAAATACCATTCACATCAATATCAAACGTGACTTCAACTTGTACCGAACCTCGAGGGCCTTGCTTAATATCTGTTAAGTTAAATTGACCTAACGATTTATTATCTGTCGCCATTTCACGTTGGCCCTGCAATACATGCACTGTTACCGCTGCTTGGTTATCTTCAGCCGTTGAAAATGTTTCAGAAGCCCGTGATGGTATGGTGGTGTTTTTTTCAATCAGCTTAGTCATGACACCGCCTAAGGTCTCGATGCCGAGTGATAGCGGTGTTACATCCAGTAATAACACATCATTCACTACCCCTGACAATACACCTGATTGAATGGCAGCTCCCATTGCAACCGCTTCATCTGGGTTAACATCTTTACGCGGCTCTTTACCAAAGAAGTGTTTAACTGCTTCTTGTACTTTTGGCATCCGTGTTTGACCACCTACCAAAATAACTTCGTCAATATCACCCTTGCTAAGGCCTGCATCTTTCAATGCTTGTTCACACGGAGCGATGGTGTTTTTAACTAAGTCATTTACTAACGACTCTAACTTTGCTCGCGTCACTTTTACATTTAAGTGTTTAGGGCCACTAGCATCAGCTGTGATATAGGGTAAATTCACCTCGGTTTGCATGGCGGATGACAACTCGATTTTTGCTTTTTCAGCTGCTTCTTTAATACGCTGTAACGCTAAAGAATCTTGGTGAATATCAATGCCACTGTCTTTTTTGAATTCATCAGCAAGGTAATTAATTAGACGTAAATCAAAATCTTCACCCCCTAAAAAGGTATCACCATTAGTCGCTAACACTTCAAATTGTTTTTCACCGTCTTCATTTGATATTTCGATGATAGAGATATCAAAGGTACCGCCACCTAAATCGTACACCACCACTTTTTGTTCAGCTTTAGTGTTTTTATCAACGCCGTAGGCTAATGCTGCCGCCGTTGGTTCATTGATAATGCGCTTAACATTAAGCCCTGCAATTTTACCTGCGTCTTTAGTTGCTTGACGTTGTGAATCATTAAAATATGCCGGTACAGTAATAACCGCATCTGTTACTTTTTCACCCAAATACGCTTCAGCGTCGTTTTTCAATTTACGTAAAATTTGCGCTGATACTTCTTGTGGTGACAGTGCTTTACCATTGATTTCAACCCACGCATCGCCGTTTTCTGCTTTTACAATTTTATATGGCGCTAATTTAATGTCTTTTTGCACTTCTTTATCGTCAAATTTACGACCAATCAATCGCTTAATCGCAAATAATGTATTTTTAGAATTTGTAATAGCTTGTCTTTTTGCTGGTTGACCCGCTAGCGTTTCATTGTTTGCATAAGCAACAATTGATGGAGTGGTGCGGCTACCTTCTGCATTTTCAATAATTTTTGCTTTGCCACCTTCCATAACTGCTACACATGAATTTGTTGTACCTAAATCAATACCAATAATCTTACTCATAATAATCACCTGTTAGTTTATAAACGATCTAGTTAAAGATTTGATGCTTTATGGTAGTTACCCAGTAAGCAGTTCGACCTCATAAACAACCTTGTATAAACCGACTAACTTTGCTGGTTTAACCTTGGCTGTTTGGTTAGTGGGGCTATAATACTTAGGGTGAAGAAATGCTTCTGTCACAAATATGACAGTAATCGCAATATTATTTTTATTTATTTTTAAATATAAAAATCAATGAATTAGCGGTCTGGCAGGTAACTGAAAAACAACATTAGCTTTTGTTATGTAGCCACGACGAGGTAGAATAAAAACACTTGTTAGGCTTAGGCTAGAACCCAAATCACTTTTACTATGGAGAAAAATATTTCTCATCTACCTCACAAAGCCAGCCCGGTGTTAGTTAAACAAGCTAATATATTTGCGGATTTACCGGTTACGTTAATTGAAGATTTTCAACAAGAATTTCAACTTAACGAATGGCACAAAGGTGACTACTTTAACTCTGCTTTATTAACTCAACGCTTTTTTGTGGTAATCGAAGGGCAGGTAGAAATTAAGCAAAGTAATCCTGAGACAGGCAGAGAAGCAACACTCGATATGCTGTATGCAGGTGATTGTTTCGACTTGATTGTGCTCCTAGATGACCAGCCTCATGATGTGATTGTGTCGCCATTAACAACGGTGAAATTGCTATCAGTTAAACTTGAAACGATGCGCCAGTGGTTGTGGAGCTATCCAGAATTCAATCAACAATTTATGCCCTATTTAGCGCAAAAAATGCGAGAAAAAGAAGAACTAGCCAGTAGTTTAATTTTACACAATGCTACCACTAGATTGAGTCGAATTATTTTAAAACATATAAATAAAATTAAATTTTATATTCGCGGAAAAGAAGATGAACAACAGCATATTGTCAACGGTTTAAACGATGACACTTTAGCGCGAATGTCTGGAACTGTCCGTCAGATCGTGAACAAACAATTACAACGTTGGAAAAAAGACGGCATTCTAGATAAAAAACGTAATCAACTGATTATTAAAGACTTAGAAGCATTAGAAAAAGAAGCAAAATACACACAATCTTTAGCTAATGCGCCTTTGGTGAAAACCCACACGCAGCATAAACCTTAATGACTCAACGCAGCAATTAGAGCTATCAATTAACAATATTTCAACCATCGAGGGTAATAAGTACGTTACTTTTTACTTAGGAGGTTATTCTAAATTGGGAATTTGGCCAAGCATTTCGATAATAATTGGCAAGTCGAGTAAAAACGAGTCCAGATGCTTAAATTCAAGTGTGTTATAGCCTGACTATTTTTCGTCTGGCATGATCAACTCAAATCTCAAGCTTTTCTAAATGAAAGTGCGAAGTTGATCTGTATGGCCTGTGGAGTATAGGGAGAACGCTTAATCTGGTGTATTTGGGTTTTCACTCTTTTCACCGTTAATTATTGATATCGACTAAGTCAGGTTCAACGTTGTGGATGCCGTATTGTTGCTTTAATTTTTGGGTAAATGAATAGTTTTGCGCTAACCAACGATTAAATTGCTCAATAATAAGCGGATATTTCATTGAAGATAATTGGTATGAAAAGACCTGCCTGCTGGTATTTTGACTGACAACCAACTCCTCCTGTAGCTTCAATTCTTTTAGATGATAATTTGCCACCGCAAGATCAATATCTAAACCATCTACAATATTATGCAACAACTGATTCACTAAAACTTTTGGGCTTGAATCTTCTATAATTTCCACATTACGCTGCTTTAATTGCTCAAGCCATTGTGTTGGAAGAAAGCCCGTAATAATGCCAATGTGTTTAAAAAAATCTTGTTTTTTATGCTGGTTTTTACGCAAAATCACAGTGCCAGCAGTCATAAGTAGTATGTCATCACTATAATACATGTCTAAGTGACGGGTATCCCAAGCCTCTTGCCAGCGCAGATTGTCAGGAAATTTAAAGTCGATATCTTCTTCGAACAACCATTTGGAAAACTGATTGATGGGCAAGGGCAGATAAGTGATTTTATGGCCGCTGTCTTCAGCAAATTTATCAAGTAAGTCTTTACTAAATGAAGGGGCTTGGGTCTTGAAATTATAATAGGGAAAATAGGCAATATCTTCTACGCCAATTGTAAATTCAGCAGCATGGGGGCAATAACTAACACACAGAAAAAATGTTGCAAAAAACTTGGGCCAAACCATTCTCACCAATTCCTTACCATTATCAATGGCAATTAGTTCTTCTTCTGTGTCAATAATGGCATAAAATAGACAATTAAAGAGTAGTTAATCCAAATAAAATGGAGTTTTTTTGTACTATCTATAGGAACGCTTTTCTGTGAATTGTTTCGATGCTAAAGAAGTCTAGTTTAATTTGTTATGGCTACATGACCGCACAACTCGAGAAGCGGTACAAATATTTGGTGGCATGGGATATATGCAGGGAACGGTTGTTGAACGACTATAATATCTGCAATTAGCAGCGGCTATTTATCGAGTAAACTTGCCAGAGTACGTTCAGTCTCTGGTAATATATTTATGTATCAACACTTTCAGTTACTTAAGCACTCCGCTTAATGCTCTCTAAGGCTAAAACGCAGTTTGTAATCAGTTTTATAGCTTTCCCTGAGAATCTAACATTCAATGTTCTCTACGATTAAAATGTTGTTTTTAATCAGTGTTTAGCTTTTCTCCGTGAAGCGCAGCGCTCTGCACGGTAAGTAAAGAATTCAGTGATAATTTTTTTGTATGTTGCTTCTACTCATTACTGCTTTTTTTATCTAAAGCTGTAGGTTTAATCCGTAAAAAACTAGCAAAGCGTGGAATACCTCTTGCCGTAAGGCCGTAATACTTGAAGGTAATTATTGTGCCTATTGACGGTGGCGACCGGCGCTGCATATCAGAAAACCCTGAGCCGATTTTAAATTGAAGGCCATTGTCTAACTTATCAAACTCGCCCAACTCGACTAACAACGAACCCATCATATTTTTGTATTTACCTTTGCCTGGATTATGGGCAATCACTCTGGCTTCGGCATCCTGATGCTTTTTTAATTTAAGTAAACTTGCGCTTCTACCATCCTGATAATAAGCCGCTTGTTGATTTAACATCAGGCCCTCAGCGCCTTGTGCGACTAATGTATCTAACTTCAGCATCAACTGATTTTGATCCGCCAGTTTGAATTGAGGTATCACCTGTAAATAAGGGCTGGCAATCGCGTCTACCACAAGCTGCATCTCAATCAAACGTTGACTAAAAGTCCCCGTGTTTTCAGGTAAATCAAACAGCATGAATGTAATGTTTTGCCAGTCTGAGTTCGGCGTTTTGCGTAACACAATAGAAGCTGTTTTCTCAAAGCTGTTGCGGGCTAACCATAACTCTCCATCTAAAATTTGCGGCGGAAAATCTTTCACAAACCAGGATGGCGCGTAAATAATATTAGCATTGCGTGTAACCAGTGCTGAACCATTCCAACGGGCGCGAATGCCATCTAGTTTTTCGCTGATCCAGTAGTCTTGTACTGTTATGTCATCCTTGTACACATTGGCTAATTGTTGGGAGACAGATGTTTTTTTAGTTTGAGATGGGCTGAGTTCATTGGCAAAACAAAACCCATAAGCATTAGACAACAATACAATAATCAACAAACCAGAGAGGTGTATAGGCGATCTCATACTCGGTACATTCCATGTCGGTGAATACCTTAAAGCCTAGTGCAAAAAATCATAAGTGGTAAAAATTTTATCGTAAATCAATGTTTTCATAACCTAAGGTAGATTCGCAGTTTATGGGGGTAAACTGTAAATTCCACTCATCGCAGGGTCGCGCTACGAGGGCCGCCCCGCAAAAACACACCATGAAACCTAGTGAGGTTTACGCGGGGTTTGGGTACCAAGGCCGCTAGCTTTTGCCTGCCCTGATACCATGTGTTAATTTGCAACGCAATCAAGATACCAACAACAACCATTACAATTTCACCAACGGCATATTTAAAGTACTGGCCTGCTTTACCTTCCTATAAAAGTTTATTTCGAATTTTCCTAAACAGATTAAATATACTTAACTCAGCCTCGCCCATTATTGATATGAGTGTTTGTATATAAACCTCCTCAATAGGCAAGTGTCCAAGGAGAGTGTCCAGTGCTAGTGTCCGTGGACAGTATCGGACGCTGAGTGTGTCCGTTCGGACATTACATTTTATTAGATAAAATAAAAATATATTAAAAACAGAATCTTATGTGATTTTTATATTTGGCATCTACCTTGCGTAGTTAGGTTAAGCCTACTACTTAAAAAGATGATTAGCATGATTGCAGATACACAAAGTCAGGATGAAACAATTTTGGCAGTTAAGAAAAACGTCCCTAAAAAGTTGATACTAATTTTGTTGTTTTTTTTAACTTTGCTCTATATTGCTTTTCCAACATTCAGTCAGTGGTACTCATCCACCCCCAGTGTAGACAGTGATAATTTGACAATTGGCTCAGTTATTCGCGGCGATCTTGTGCGTGATGTGGCTGTTTCTGGTAAAGCCGTCGCTGCCAATGCGCCCCAGCTTTACAATACAGAAATTGGGCAAATTACACTATTAGTAAAACCCGGTGAAACCGTTAAAAAAAATCAAATTGTAGCCCGTGTGGTCAGCCCAGAATTAGACGCGTTGATAAAACAACAGGAATCTACTTTGGAGCAACTTAGTATCAACTCGAACCGAGGCATCTTAGAAGACAAGGTCGCACAATTAGATTTAGAAAGTAACATGAACACCGCTCAATCAGCTTTGAATGTAGCGAAACGCGAGAAACAACGGGCTGAAATTTCCTTCACGAAACAGATAATCAGTGAAATTGACTGGATGAAAAGCCAAGATAGTCTAGCCGATGCGGGTCTATTTTATGAGCATGCAAAAAAACGGGTTGAGTTAGCCAAGGAACGCTTAGAGTTTGAACGTAAAAACAGAGACTTTCTGGTTAAGAAGCAACAATTAATTTTGAATGAATTGGTTCGTCGCCATCAAGCTTTAGAAATCACGGCACCTTTGAACGGTGTAGTCGGTAACTGGTTGGTAGCGCAAAAAAATACCATTACAGCCAACACGGCTATCATGACCATTGTTGATTTATCTGAATATGAGGCTGAATTAAGTGTGCCTGAATTCTATGCTGATGACTTAGGACTTGGACTCACAGTTGTTATGCAGATTTCAGGTCAGCAAATAAGTGGCGAAATCATCGCAATATCACCAGAAATTAAAGCCAACCAAGTGAAAGTGCGAGCTAGGCTGACATCTCCAATTGATATCCAATTGCGTCAGAATCAACGTATTAACGCGCGCATAGAATTTGAAAAGAAAAGCAACGTATTAATGATCAAGCGTGGTGCGTTTATGGGGTCGTTAGCGGGCAAGTTTGCCTTTAAAAAAACTGATGACAATACCGCTAAAAAAATCGCCATTAGCACCGGTTCGAGCAGTGTTGAGTATGTTGAACTGACATCGGGAGTGGCAGAAGACGACCAAATTATTATCTCTGATTATCAAAATTTTAATCTAGCAGAACAAATTAATATTACAAATTAAGGCTGTGTTGTTAATAACAACCAAATTTATACAAATCTGAGTATGACTCAAATTTTAAAGGAAAAACCTATGCTTATTATGAACAATGTTTCACGTATTTACCGTAATGACACCATTAAAACACATGCATTACGCGACTTCTCATTAGACGTTAATGCGGGTGAATTTGTGGCTGTTACTGGGCCTTCAGGCTCTGGCAAGTCAACATTTTTGAACGTAGCTGGATTGCTGGATACTTTTGACCAAGGTGAGTACACATTAGATGGTGTGAGTGTGCATGGCCTGAAAGATGATGAATTATCTCGACTAAGAAATGAAAAAATAGGTTTCATTTTTCAAAGTTATAATTTAATTCCAGACTACAGCGTATTCGATAATGTTGATATGCCATTGAGATATCGCGATTTTAATGCAGCACAGCGTAAGCGCCGTGTTGAACAATCACTAGAAAAAGTGGGTTTAGCCTCTCGCGCTAATTATTTACCAAGCCAATTGTCTGGCGGGCAACAACAGCGTGTTGCAATTGCTCGTGCGTTAGCGGGCGAGCCAAAAATCTTATTGGCAGATGAGCCTACCGGTAACTTGGATTCATTGATGGCACGACAAGTTATGGAATTACTGCATAAGCTTAATCAAGAAGGCACCACTATTATTATGGTCACCCATGATCCTGATCAAGCACGAGAAGTGAACCGTAATATTCAAATTATTGATGGTCAGATTTCTGATTTCAAAATTTATGCGCCATTACAGTCGTCAGAGTCCAACTTAGCTGATGCAGTAAAAGATAAGGAAGGGGTTGATGCTTAGTTATAATCTAAAATTGGCGTTACAGAATTTCAAACGTGCACCCTCTTTGTATTTTCTGGTATTACTGACGTTGTCTATTGGTGTTGGTTTATTATGCGCCAATTTAGCTTTAGTGAGTTCAATGACGGGGGACCCTATCCCAGAAAAAAGTGATCAATTATTTCATGTCAGTATGAACACCTGGCCCAATGATCAACCACCAGCAGAACCGTTTCATATTTTGCGTTACCGTGAGGCGATGAAAATAGCGGAATCTGATATTCCCATAAATAGTGCTGTTTTCTATGCATCGGGTGTATATGCAAGAGATGCACAATCAGACAGTTTAAAACGTTTTGACTCCAGTGTTAGAGCAACTACCAATGGCTTTTTTGCATTAACTAAAGCACCTTTTGCTTATGGTAATGGTTTTGCTAAAAACTCAGGTATGGAAGTGGTGATCGGTGACCAACTGAATCAAAAAATATTTTCTGGTGAAAATAGTGTGGGTAAAACATTAGAGCTAGATGGTGAGTTGTTTACCATAACGGGAGTATTAAAACCTTGGTCTTTAAGACCTTTATTTTATCACGCCACAGAGGGGCGCGCGTTTAACTTAACCGATGATATTTACGTCCCGATAGAAACCGCCATTGATCTAGGTTGGTCAATTCACGCCAGATCTTCCAGTACGGTCAGTTATAAAGGGGTGGAATTCACCCGCGACCGTGATGTTTTTTATTTACAGGCATGGGTGGAGTTAGAAGACTCAACTAAGCAGCAAGCGTTTCAAAATTACTTAGACAATTATAGCCAAACATTGAAAGATGCGGGTGAACATCCCCTCGATATTAATAACCAGTTACGAGATGTAAATGCATGGCTATTGGAACAAAACATCGTGGATCAAAAAGTATTGGCCTTCACTTTAGCGTCACTATTGTTTTTATGTGTATGTGTGTTTAACGCTAGTAGTTTATTGTTGTCACGCTTCCATTCGGCAAAATTCGAAGTGGGTTTACGTCGTGCAATTGGGGCTAGCAACAAAAATATTTTGAATCAGGGTCTTACCGAAAGTGTTTTGTTGGGCTTTGCAGCGGGTGTTGTGTCGCTATTGTTAAGCTGGCTGTTTTTGAAGTTATCAGTAACTTTTTTACCAGACCTTGCGAATATAGCGGTTTTAGATCCAAAATTGTTACTTTTAGGCATGTTGTTAGCACTCGTTACCTCGGTTTCAAGTGCTTTGTATTCTTTGTATCGAGCTAATCGTTACACTATTTCTGCAGAACTTAAATAACCATTATTTTGAGGAACTATCATGAATATTAAAGCGCTATTTAAGTCATTGTTGTTGCGTAAATTCACCACAGGATTGCTGATTTTACAATTGGCAATCACCTTAGGTTTACTCGTAAATAGTACTATTCTGGCCTTCGATACTCAGGGCAAGATCTCTCAAGCTACGGGGCTTGATAATGACAATATTTTAATCATCTCGACTCACCCAACATCAGGTAATTATCGCGATTTGGATTATTACCGCTCCATTGCTACACAGGACATGGCAAAATTAAGGCAATTACCCGGTGTTAAGAGTGTCTCGGTGACAGCTCAATTGCCCATAAGATCACAAGGGATGCATAGTAATACCTATGACCTAGATAACCCAGAGCAAGAGAATACAGATAAGTATTTGCAAAATGTAAAATACATTCTGGCTGAAGAAAATTTAGCTGATGCAATGGGGTTTACGATACTCGAAGGTCGATTTTTGAATAACAATGATCAACTCGATTTTGGCAGTGAAGAAAAGCATAATATCGTGATAACTGCCGCATTAAAACGTGCACTTTATGGTGACGAGTCGGCTATTGGCCAAGAAACAAATAATGGTTTTATTGTTGGTGTGATTAATGACATTATTCTAGACCCAACACTTCCAGCAGACAAGCAGTATGGTTTGTTTATTAATACCGTGATGGAATATATTTTTGCTGCCCGGTATTACGTTTTAAATGTTGAACCACAACAAATGGCGAATGTGCGCAGTCAGGTCAGTGAGACTATTTTAGCAGTACAAGCAGAACGTGATATTTTTAGTGTGTTTACCATGCAAGAGCACTTAAATCGTTTTTATCGAGACGATAAAGGATTAGCAGATTTGTTTTTATTATTATGTGGCCTAATGTTACTTATTACTGCTATCAGCAGTTATGCATATTCACAATTCCACGTAACCAAGCAACAAAAATTTATCGGTATTCGTCGTGCCTTAGGGGCTCGTAAAAAAGATATTTTACTGTATGTATTAACTGAAAATTGGTTGGTTTATAGCTTAGGTTGTGTGTTGGGGGGCATAATTGCTTTGGGATTTAATGTCATGCTGAGTCAATATATTAGCTTGAGTAAACCTGATTTGGTTTTATTTTTATTAGCCACAGGCGTTATTTTTATCTCTGGCACTGTTGCTACTTGGATCCCAGCTACCAGAACCAGTAACATACCACCGGTTATCGCAACTAAAACCGTTTAAACTTGTGACTTTTGTTCGTCTAACCAAGGAAAAGTATGCCGCATATTTTAGTGGTTGATGATAACCCAGATATACTGGACGCCCTTGATTTATTGCTCGGTTTACATGGTTATACTGTGCAAACCGCCAGTAATAAAAAGCAAGCCCTTCTGGTGGTCACACATCAGGTGATTGATCTGGTTATTCAGGATATGAATTTTGCCCAAGGTGTGACATCGGGCAATGATGGCAAGTCTCTATTTTTAGCACTCAAAGCAATTAAACCTGACCTTCCCATTATTTTAATCACTGCATGGGCACAATTAGAAACCGCGATCGAGTTGGTCAAGGCTGGGGCTACTGACTATCTGCAAAAACCTTGGGATGATAATAAATTATTGGAGTTGATAGCCCAACACAGTCACACATCAGATAATGAAAACTTATCTGCATCTTCACCCCCTGAAATGATATACCAAAGCCCGGAAATGCAAGCGTTAATGAATGATGCCGACAAAGTTGCAGGAGCAGAGGTTAATGTGTTGATAAGCGGTGCAAACGGTTCTGGTAAGGAGAAACTAGCCGATTATATTCATCAACATTCTCAGCGTAATAATCAAGCATTTATTAAGGTCAACATGGGAGCGTTGCCTCATGAACTGATGGAAGCTGAATTGTTTGGTGCTGAAAAAGGTGCCTTTACTGGCGCTAATCAAGCGCGAAAAGGACGTTTTGAAGCGGCGCATAAAGGCACTTTGTTCCTTGATGAAATTGGTAATTTAAGCTTAAGCGGGCAAATGAAATTATTGCGTGTTTTACAAACGGGAGAATTTGAACGATTAGGCTCTAATCACACAATAAAAGTCGATGTGCGCGTATTTAGCGCAACTAACGTAGACTTAACTTTGGCGGTTAAGCAGGGCTATTTTCGAGAAGATTTATACTATCGACTAAACGTTATTGAATTACACCTACCAGCCTTAAAAGAGCGTAAATCAGACATCATTCCGTTGGCTAAACATTTTATCGGCAATCAATATTCACTTGATGATGATGCCAAACAATATCTTCTGGCTAATAACTGGCAAGGCAATGTACGAGAACTAGAAAATGCCTGTAAACGCGCGATTGTTTTTGCTAGCAATCAACGCATCACCCAGAACGACTTCCAATCTTTAATGCAAAGTTCCAGCGTATTAAATGAAAAAGAGCAGATTGAAAAAATGTTAATTAAGCATACTGGAGTAATAAAACACGCAGCGGAGGAATTAGGGCTCAGTCGACAAGCGCTATACCGTCGCATTGAAAAACATGGCATTGATATCTGACTATGGGACTAATAGTAAAACTGCTATTGATAAATCTCACTTTTATTTGCGGATTTATAATACTGCTGCCTCACTGGCCCAAGTTGTTTGCCCTTACAACTACATTATCGTTATTGCTTTTTTTGATACAGTTACAGCGATATAGGCAACAGCAGGAAAAAATATTATATTCCTTGGGCCAAGGTTTACGCAACCTGCAAGATGGTGATTTTTCGATTAGTTTGGCCGAATCGTCAGTTCACTATTCTGGCGGCCACCGTGACTTGATTGAGCTTTTTAATCAAGTCACGGATAAATTGCGAGAGGAGAAAAAAAGTCTCTACCAGCGAGAGTTATTATTAGATAAAGTTGTCAATGCATCGAATGTGGTGACTGTTTTGGTTAATCACAGAGACACCATTATTTTTGCTAATCGTAGTGCACTACAGTTTTTTAATATTGGGTCTTTGTTGGGCCAATCATGGCAAACATTGCTGACACAACATGCACCAGGGTTAATTCAGCATAACGACAAAAACAACGCCATCATTCAGCTTAAAGATAGAAAACAACCTATCCCTAAGCAGGAAAATCCCAGTTACATTGAACAGAGTTGGCACTTATCACAGCATCAATTAAAACTGCATGGTAGCCGTCATCAATTAGTATTACTTAAACCTCTTGCCAGAGAATTACAGCAACAAGAATTGCAAACCTGGAAGAAAGTAATTCGTTTTATTAATCATGAGCTTAATAATACAATCGCGCCCATTAGTTCGATGTGTCACAGCGGACGTGTTTTAGCGGAAAGATTAGAGGAGCCGCAGTTAGACCGTGTGTTTAATACTATTTCTGGACGCATTAAAAAACTCTCAGAGTTCATCCAAAATTACAGCCAATTAGCCAGACTATCTGCCCCTCAAAAACAGTCTTTTAATATTGTTCATTCATTTGAACAGTTAAAAGACCTGTATCCTTTTGAGTTGAGCATGTCTCAGCCAGTGATAATGTTAATGGGCGATGCGAGTCAAATTGAGCAAATGTTGATCAATTTGTTAAAAAATGCCAACGAAGTATCGCCTGACAAACCCAGTCAAATAAGTATCGAAGTTTATGAAGGTCAATTACACATTACTATTCGGGATTTTGGACCGGGCATGACCTCGGATATACTGCAAAAAGCGTTCTTACCTTATTATTCAACTAAAGCTGAAGGTAGTGGCATAGGATTAAGTGTTTGCCGAGAGGTGATGGATGCTCATCAAGGGCAAATTATTTTAAATAATCACCCTGAAGGAGGATTGCAAGTTTCACTACGCTTACCATTGGTCTGATTCATTTATTTGACCGGACATCCGCTACACGAATATTTTATGGAAAATTAGTACTCATAAACCAGGATAGATCTTGAATTGTTGTGATCACGCAACATTTACTACCACTGCAAAACTATTAGCTGTCGCCTTGTGAGTATTTAGTCAAGAATTGATGTGCGTCAAAAAGTTTTGTATTCCTATCTTTATGATAGGTTCTAAATCTAAGTGTTAATCAATTTATAATAGGAGTAGAAAATGAGTAAACGCGATGAATATGTAGCCAAACTGAAGCAAACCGTTGATGAGTTTAACGAAAAAATCTCAGAGCTTGAAGTTAAGGCCAATCATGCCCAAGCTGAGGGTAAAGCTCAAATCGAAAAGCAAATCGCATCGTTAAAAGAACAAGCTAAACCGCTAACGGATAAATTAGACCATTGGAAAGAGGCAAGTGAGGAAAAAATGGACGAGTATCTGAAGGAGGCGAAAAAAATTCGGGATGCCTTTGTCCATTCCTATAACTACTTTAAGTCACAACTTAAATAAACTGTTGGCAGCCGTGGAAACTTCACATTCGGCTGCAATTAACATGACTTTGTGAGCTGAAACCCTTCACGATACAGATACTGCAAGTGCTAAAGTGTCAGGAAAATAAACCTTAAGCCACCCTATGCAAAATGTCTCAAATTTGTTAAATATAGTAATAAATAAAGAAAATAGCCATCGTTAAAAACAACAACAAAAACACCCTAGGTGCATGATTAAAACGCACTAATCAGTGCTTTTTAGTGAATTAAGTGTTGAATTACCGCTGTTTCTGCGCTGGAAGTGTATTCGCTTTCACAACCATCCCAAATACTCGAATATCAGACAAACGGATTTATCCAAGCTGTATTTAAGGGTAACGCGTTCCTTGGTAACTGCGTCACAATACTCGTGGTCGCATTATCTTGCTGAGGTAGGGCAGCTGTATCCTCAACAAAAACGACTTAGCTTGTTGCCACAGAGGCCTCTTCAGCTTCCAAAGCTGCATCGTCATCTGGTGAGCTACAAGCTGCTAAGGTGATACACAGTATTAACGCGATAACCTTAGCTAACGCGCCTTTAGCCTTTTGGCTAGTGCACCATAAACGTAACAGTATTAAACCAGCTAGCCCGATAAGCATTATGCCCATACTGCCCCCTTTTGAGGTGTTGGTCACTGTCACTGCTTCATAAGCTTTAACCGTCACGCTCACCTTCGCGCTCGCTTGATGATTCTTGCCATCATCAATGGTGTAATCAATGATATCAATACCATCAAAACCCAATAGTGGTGTGAAGAGCAAGGTGTTTTCTGTGGTAATCGTGACGTTGCCTTGCTGTGCACTGGCACGATGGATGGTTAAGGTATCGTCTTCTTCGTCACTGTCGTTAGCCAAGACATCAATTGTTATACTGCTGT
>Ga0307492_10000580_pt1 | contig 15492 bp, 15 predicted proteins | sample SI3LmetaG_FD_202365 | JGI IMG/M metagenome (GOLD analysis project Ga0307492, IMG submission 202365) | Sea-ice brine microbial communities from Beaufort Sea near Barrow, Alaska, United States - SI3L | ecosystem: Environmental > Aquatic > Marine > Coastal | place: USA: Alaska | collected 2017-05-06 | reverse complement strand
TTGAAGGGATCATCTTAATCACCTTATTCTTTGTTGTTATAGGCGGGCTCACTTGGATATCTTTTCATATGGAAAAAGGCGACCCTTTACAACCTGAAACTGAAAATGAAATTCCCTCTGGTGTACCAACTTCTCGGGCAGTGATGTGGTTAATAGTGGGCATGATACTATTGCCTCTGAGCGCTTATTTTATGGTAGATTCCGCGGAAGTGATAGCGCGATACTTTGGCTTAAGTGAATTAGTAATTGGCTTAACTATTATCGCTATTGGTACAAGTTTGCCAGAATTGGCTGCCTGTATTGCAGGTGTGTTGAAAAATGAAGATGATTTAGCTTTGGGTAATATCATTGGCTCAAATATTTTTAACATCTTAGCAGTACTTGCCATGCCAGGCCTCATCGCACCGGGTGTGGTAGATGAGAATGCCGCAACACGTGACAGTTATGTAATGTTAGGGCTAACGATACTACTCATCGTATTTAGTTTTAATTTAAAAGGAAGCAGATGTATTAATCGCATAGAAGGTTTATGTCTAATTACTTGCTTCGGTGCTTATCAATTTTTATTATTTAGTTAATACAGCGACTCTTAGAAGTACATTATGATTAAACGATCTGCCTTAAGAGTATTGGAAATTGAGCAGCGAGCTATCGCGCAATTAGCCCAATATATTGATGACGCTTTTGTAGAAGCTTGTCAGTTAATTTTACCTTGCAAGGGTAAAGTCATTGTATGTGGTATGGGCAAATCAGGTCATATTGGCCATAAGATATCAGCCACGTTGGCCAGTACAGGCACACCTGCATTTTTTATGCATCCCGCTGAAGCTAATCACGGCGATTTAGGAATGCTCACCCAACAAGATATTTTGTTAGCCATCTCAAACTCAGGTGAGACTGCCGAATTGTTAGCTTTAATACCGGTAGTAAAGCGCATGGGGGTACCTATTATTGCTATGACATCAAATCCCAAAAGCACATTAGGTAAATACGCAGATATTAATCTATGTATCAAAGTTGAGCAGGAAGCCTGTTCACTGGGACTTGCACCTACATCAAGCACAACCGCTACCCTAGTAATGGGCGATGCATTGGCCGTCGCATTACTAGATGCAAGAGGCTTTACTTCTGAAGATTTTGCATTATCTCACCCAGGCGGTTCATTAGGCAGAAAGCTATTAGTTAAATTAGAAGATGTGATGGTCAAAGAACAGTCTTTACCTTTGGTCTTAGGACTGCAAAATTTGCGTGAGGTTTTATTAGTTATTTCACAAAAAGCCTTAGGCATGGCTGGTGTGATAGATGATAATGGTAAATTACTAGGGATTTTCACAGACGGTGATTTACGCAGAGTACTTGACCATAAAATAGATATTCACCAAACTCGAATCCAAGACATTATGACGCCTAATAGCATTACAGCCAAACCAGAAATGTTGGCTGCAGAAGTCCTTACTTTGATGCAAAAACACAAAATAAGCTCGCTATTTGTCACCGAACCTAATGGTAAACCAATTGGTGCTATCAATATGCAGTTGCTGCTTCAAGCAGGAATTATTTAATGACAATGTTAGTTACGCCTTACGGACCAATTGATAAAAAGCTATTAGTGCAGCTGCGCCAAATAAAGCTATTAGCCTGCGATGTTGACGGAGTATTCTCTGACGGCCGTATTTACATGGGGCAAAATGGAGAGGAGTTGAAAGCATTTCATACTCGAGATGGTCACCCTATTTTAGCTGCTCAGGCGCACTATCAGACTCGAACAAAAGGTGGATTTGGCGCGGTGCGTGAACTATGTGATTTAATTCTACTATCTCATGGACAGTTATATACTATTCAGAGTGCCAGTATATGAATCGGGTTACTCTGTGTATTATTGTCTTATTTGCAATAGCACTCGCCTTGAGTCTTCCCGGTTGGCTTTCTCAAGAGGAAGTAATGGTAGACTCACAAACAGAGGAGGCCTGGGTGCCGAATTACCAAGCAAGTGAGATGCGAAGCACATTGTATGATAAATTGGGCCAGATAAATCATCAGGTTTTTGCTCAAAAAATGGAAAATTTTGACCTGCTTGGGTTCACTTTGTTTAAACAACCTAACTATTTGTTATTTGCACAATCGCTACACCCATGGAAAGTAGACGCTCAGGAAGGCACATTATACGAAGATCAGCGTATCCAATTTGAAACGGATGTTGAAATCACCAGCCTAGATGAACAAGGTTATATACAAGTCATCCGCACCAATTTTGTCGAAGTAAACCTAGCAGAAAAGACCATGTATTCTGATCAGCCGGTCGAAATTATCGGTCCAAATTATGTGATAAACAGTAATGGCTTCACCGCCAGCCTAGAAACCCAAAAATATGAGTTATTAGACCATGTTAAAACCGTTTACCAACCGTCTTTACCGCGCTAGTTTTTTAGCCGCGTTATTATTTTCGGCTAATAGTCAGGCTGGGAAAGATGACTTTACTAAAAAAATTGAGCTGGCTTCCCTTTATCAAAATGCTGATGGCATCGCCAAAAGAGCAACATATCAAGGTAATGTTGTTATTCTTCAAGGCTCTTTGAAAGTGAGTTCAGATGAATTGGAGATTGATGCCAGCCAAGGTGAAGGTAATGAAATATTTATCGCCACTGGCAGTCCCGCTAGATATTCGCAACAGCAAGAAGATGGCAGCATAGTGACTGCACAAGCAGATAAAATTGAGTATCATCGTCAAACTCGCTCTCTATCATTAGAAGGGAATGCTCAGATAAAACAAAATTCTAGTAGCGTTCAAGGCAAATCGATCACCTTTAATATGGAACTCGAGCAAATCATTGCTCAAGGTAGCGACCAAGAAAGCGGTCGCGTTATTACCACTTTTCAGCCAGTATCAAAGCCTAAAGAACCTGAAACAGACCGACAGGATAAACAACCTTAATGGCCGTATTAAAAGCCACACATTTAGCAAAATCCTATAAGTCCAGGCAAGTGGTACGCGATGTCAGCATCGAAGTATCGACAGGTCAAATAGTGGGTTTATTAGGGCCAAATGGTGCAGGTAAAACCACCACATTTTATATGATTGTTGGGCTAGTACCGCTAGATAAAGGCGATATATATATTGATCAACAGAATCTTACTCTACAACCTATGCATGTGCGTGCCAGGCAAGGCATAGGTTATTTACCCCAAGAAGCGTCGATATTCAGAAAGCTAACCGTGTATCAAAATCTGATGGCGATATTACAAACTCGTAAAGAATTATCCAAAGAACAACGAGAACAGCAGGCTGACTCACTATTGGACGAATTTAATATCAACCATATTCGCAATAGTTTAGGTATGAGCTTGTCTGGCGGCGAACGCCGAAGAGTAGAAATTGCGAGGGCCTTAGCGGCTGACCCAGAGTTTATATTATTGGACGAACCTTTTGCTGGGGTTGACCCTATTTCAGTTAACGACATTAAAAAAATAATTCAACAATTACGGGATAGAGGCCTAGGCGTATTAATTACTGATCACAATGTGCGTGAAACGTTAGATGTATGTGAAAAAGCATACATAGTGAGCCATGGCGAGTTGATAGCATCTGGCACTTCTGAAGAAGTTTTAAGTGATCAACGTGTAAGAGATGTATACCTAGGTGAACAATTCAGGCTATAGTTAAGTTTAAGAGTAAATTAAGAAATTAGGACTTTAGCAACGCTGTCAAACAGGCAAACTTCATGAGTATTTAGTTTAGATATGCTCGAAGTAATATAACTTCAACAACTCAGCTGTGTTTTCTAAAATGAAGAGTTTAACTCGGCTGATAACAACAACAGATTAAACATAAGAAGTAAATGAAACCCTCTTTACAGTTAAGATTTAGCCAACAACTTACAATGACGCCGCAGCTGCAACAAGCTATTAAGCTATTGCAATTGTCTACTTTGGATTTACAAGCTGAAATTCAAGAAGCCCTAGACTCTAATCCATTGTTAGAACTAGACGAGTCAAATGATAGTGGTAGTGGCGACAAAGCCCTGGAAACTAACCACAGTACTGAAAATAAAGATGGCGAAAACACACCTGCTGAAGTTAATGCAGACAGTGTCGATAGCGCCGATGCCCTGCAAAATAATGATATACCAGAAGATTTACCCTTAGACAGCACTTGGGATGAATATCTCAGCGCTTCATCGGCCCCAGCATCCATGAGCAGCGCAGGTTCAGCAGGCGATGATGATCAAGTATTTCAAGGCGAAACCACAGACAATATTCAAGATCATTTGCTATGGCAAATGCGTTTAACTCATTTTAGCGATACCGATATTGCTATTGCGATGGCCATAATTGACTCTATCGATGAAGCTGGGTATTTAACTATTAGCACAGAAGAAGTGCTAGCCAGTATGGATGACGAAGAGATTGAATTAGACGAAGTAGCAGTAGTACTAAAACGCATTCAAATGTTTGACCCAGTTGGCTCAGGAGCACGCAGCGCCCAGGAATGTCTATTAATACAACTACGCCAGTTTGCGCCAGATACACCTTGGCTAGAAGAAGCCAAAATGTTGATTACTGATTATTGCGATCTTATTGGTAGTAAAGATTATCGTACTCTGATGCGTAAAACACGCCTCAAAGAAGAAGAGTTACGGGAAGCCATGCGTTTGTTGCAAACTCTTAATCCTAGACCTGGCACAGCCATCGTCACAGGTGACTCGGAATACGTAATCCCTGATGTATCAGTGGCCAAGAAGAACGGTCGGTGGACAGTAGAACTTAACCCGGACAGCCTACCTAAACTTAATGTGAATCAGCAATACGCCGCGATGAGCAAAAGTGTTAAGAGCTCTTCAGACAGCCAATTTATCCGGTCACATTTACAAGAAGCCAAATGGTTTATTAAAAGTGTCGAAAGTCGCAACGAAACTCTTCTTAAAGTGTCTAATTGTATAGTGCAGCAACAAATGGGATTTTTTGAGCACGGTCCGGAAATGATGAGGCCCATGGTGTTGAACGATGTTGCTGAAATGGTCGACATGCACGAATCAACTATTTCCCGGGTCACAACACAAAAATATATGCATACCCCAAGAGGTATTTTTGAGCTCAAATACTTTTTTTCTAGCCATGTAGCTACTGATGTAGGCGGAGAATGTTCATCAACTGCCATCAGAGCATTAATTAAAAAGTTAGTGGCAGCAGAAAAACCGAGTAAACCTTTAAGCGACAGCAAAATTGCACAATTGTTGGCTGACCAAGGTATTATGGTGGCACGGCGAACAATAGCAAAATACCGGGAGTCTCTAATGATCCCACCATCTAACCAACGTAAGAGCCTACTTTAGGCGAATTGAAGAAGGAATAGGCGATATGCAAATTAACCTTACCGGTCACCATGTAGATATTACAGATTCTTTGAAAGACTACGTCGATACAAAATTTACCAAACTAGAACGTCATTTTGATCATATAAACAATGTACATGTGATATTAAACGTGGAAAAGCTGAATCAAAAAGCTGAAGCCACTTTACACCTCAGTGGAACCGATGTGTTTGCTACATCTGAGCATTCAGATATGTATGCAGCCATAGATGCTTTAATCGATAAACTTGACCGACAAGTGATTAAGCATAAGGAAAAAATTAAACGCCATTGATCGCGTCAACGATTAACTACAATTAGAATCCATAATGGAAATTAAAGATATTCTTCACCCTGACTGCACTTTGTGTGCAGTTCAGGGTACCAGTAAAAAACGAATACTTGAGCTCATCAGTCAAATAGCCAATCAATATTTAATCGATATTGATCAAGCTACTATATTGCATAGTATTACATGTAGAGAAAAGATGGGCAGCACTGGTATTGGTAATGGTATTGCGCTGCCACATGGTCGCTTGCAAGATCTTGAAAATGTACTGGCTATTGTAGTTACCAGCGAAAAACCAATTGATTATGACGCTGTAGATAATGCGCCAGTTGATATCTTTTTTGCTATTTTGGTACCTGAAAACAAAGCGTCAGAACATTTAGGCACTTTGTCTGCTATTGCCACTAAACTCAACAATAAAGAAACATTGAGTCGCATGCGCAAAGCCACAACAGATAAAGAATTATTTGAGGCAATAAGCTAAATGAAACTTATTATAATTAGTGGGCGCTCAGGCTCAGGTAAATCTATAGTCCTGCGCTCACTAGAAGACCTTGGTTACTATTGTGTCGATAATATCCCAGTTAATCTTTTACCCACACTCACTCACACTGTAATAGATGAATACGACCAAGTTGCCGTTAGCATCGATGTACGTAACTTACCCAAAGACCCAAATGAACTAGTCGAAATTCTTGATTATCTGCCATCCACATGGAATATGACCATACTTTATTTAGATGCCAGCGATGATGTTTTGATCAGACGTTTTAGCGAAACCAGACGGCTACATCCTTTATCTAAACAAAATAAATCCTTGTCTGATGCTATCCAAGCGGAAAGCCAACTACTTGCACCTATTGCCGAACGAGCTGATTTGTATATAGACACTGACCAACTATCAGTCCACCAGCTCGCTGAATTAGTCCGTGAACGTATTCTAGGTAAAAAAAGCTCTAGACTAGTATTGGTATTCGAATCCTTTGGTTTTAAACATGGCATACCCAAAGACGCTGATTACGTATTTGATGCCCGCTTTTTACCTAACCCTCATTGGGAACCCGATCTCAAGCATTTAACAGGGTTAGATGCACCCGTGCAGATATTTTTGGGCTCACAACCGATAGTGACTAAGTTCATTTGGCAAATTCAAAACCTAATCTCGACTTGGTTACCACATTTAGAGCGAAATAATCGCAGTTATGTCACCGTAGCCATTGGTTGCACAGGCGGCCAACATAGATCAGTTTATGTTGTCGAAACCTTAGCCAAAACGTTTAGCAACTCTCATCCTGATGTACAAATTCGACATCGCGAACAAAATAAATAACTTATGCCTAGCTTCGAAAAAACACTGATTATCGTCAATAAATTAGGGCTTCACGCCAGAGCGGCTACCCAGCTTGTTCAGCTAACCAATAAATTTGATGCAGAAATCACCTTACACCAAGGTGACAAACAAGCCTCAGCAAATAGCGTTCTAGGCTTAATGATGCTCGAAAGCTACCAAGGCAAAGAAGTGCGTGTCGTAAGTGAAGGCAAAGATGCACAGGTGGCGTTAGATGCAGTAGAAACATTAATTGTTACTAGGTTTAACGAGGAGGAGTAGCTTTTTTTCTTTCGTTTAAACGCAAAGCACACTTTGCGCCATCGCCCTTGATGGTTTTTGACTTGAATCCCTTCAAGCTTCACTCAAATGACGTCCATGTCATTTGCCCCAAGAATAAACCATTTTTTTGCTGAAACTTTAAAGGCGGAAAAAGCAGTGGCGGAGCCACCAATGACGAAAATCGGCAAAGCCGATGCTTTTATTTTGTCTTTTGACTTAACCTCGACTCAAGGCTCGCCGATTATTAGGTAAATTTGCTAGGAAGGAATTCAGTGTTAAGCCTACCATGCAGCTGTCGCTCGGGAAATCCTTGCCTGCTGTGGCATGAAACTCAAAAGTGCTGTGGGCCTTTAATGTAAAGATTAGCATTTGCTATATCAATAATACTGTTCAGTTGAACCAAGTGTTTATTCCCTAATATTCCAATCACGGGTGGTTGACCTTCTACGTTAATGGCGTTCATTAGTGCTGAAAAGTCAGTAATCAGGAAATCATCGATAACCATTTCATTACCAATCAAGACCTTCCCATTTCTATATACTTTCATCGGAAGCTCAAGACCCTCAGCAATAACAGTTTTTGCGGTAGGGTGGTTTTCTAACTGGAAACCATATTGGATTAAAGCAGACTCATCCAAAATGAGTTCAGGGGCGCCTGTATCGACCACAAGCCTGACGACATTTTCACTCAACTGAACGTCAACAAAATTAAACCCCACTGGGGATTTATGTAACTTAATAGTTTCATATTTAGCGGTGGTTGATTTGCTCAGCAATAACTCAATGTCATCTTTATTTTCAGGAATAAGTAGTTGTGCTTTTTTTACATCCAACAAAGCGTTCAAATGGGAAAGAGCATCATAACCAATAAGACCCATTACATCAGGAGCAAATCGTCCAGAAGATTCATTAGAATAAATAGATTTGATATTCAACTGTGTTTGTCCGATCGAAAATTGTGTTATCTCAACAGCAAATGTTTCAATTACCCCTGTTTCTTCGCTACCTATAGCCACACCATCAATTTTATCTTTGCCTTTAGTTATGCCAAAAACATTAAGTTTATTAGTATCAACTACGGTACCCGTTGCACCAGTATCAAGAATGAATTTTGCGTTAACCTGATTTATTGATGCTTCTATTTCAAAATAACCTTCATGGGTTTTATGGAGAGGAATAACCTGCATTTTTGCATTTAGCAAATGTGGAAAGGCTAACGAAATAGCGAACATAAAAGATATAAAATTTTTCAAACAAAGTTCCTTTTTTTATTTTTAAAGCTATTAGAGTCTAGTTTCCCATATTGGTTCCTAACTTTCTATTGTTCGAAATTGTTTCGTTGAGGTTACTTTTACATCAATTTATCTTATGTCCGCTTACTGCTAATTGAGATCATTCATTGGGTAGAACGTAAACAGCCGCTTATGGCACAGACTGTGTAAAAACTCAGGATACGACCACTAAACTTTGTCGTATGTCATACCCAACCCATCAAATGTCTTAGTCACCGAATATTAGCGTTATCACGTAATGATAGTTTTGTAGCGTTAAGGTGGGTCAATAATGATAAATATGAGTTTTTGAAGGTATTTTATAGCGAGAATTGAGGCTAAATGCGCCTTTATTGGCTGATGGCTTCCATTAACCCTGTTGTTCCCATTATGGTCATCATGCGTTTCAGGTTGTAAGCCAGCACATGCAAGTTCATTTCTATATACCGGCAAACTTACATGGACATATATGGACACTCCCCCGAAGTCAACGCGCAACTCATCTTTCCATGTTGTTTACAGCACAAACTCTTTGTCTTTTTTCTATATTCCCACTCGTCAATGTAAATGAAATAGTCTTAAAGTAGCTTTAATTAACATGGATGGTCTTGTTAACATACCAATAACTAACACCGCCGTTTATGACATTTCATCTATTGGTCGTATTGCCTTCCCCTTCACCCAACAAGGTCAGCACGCTTAAGTGGAGATTTCGCAGCTCAATACTCGGCCTATGGTTTCCCCTGTCAACGCTTAACTCGACACCTTACGTTGCAAAGCCCATAACTCGGGGTCTTGGCGGTGTGCTTACCTTACCAAGTAGAGGACTTGCATCCGGGGCGGCCTCCGCTCCGATCTTCTACCGATTTATCTCGGCGCACTGGATGTCTCGTTAACATTTACTTTATCGTTAACACTTTAAAACCAGACAAGCAAAATGATATGGAATACATAAATGTTTATGTATTTTAGTGCAGTCAGGCTTTTACTTATACTCCACTAGTTTTTACGATTTTTAGTGTAATAATTTGATCATGCAATTGGATCACTTTACCTTTTTTGGGGTGTGGCGTGACGTCCAATAAAAGCAAACTATAACCAAAAGCGTTAGCCACTGTTGACTCACGTTTACGTATCAATTTTACGGCTATTTTCTCTGCTCGTTCATTTGACACTTCAAGTGTAACAACTAATTGACCCGCCCAAATACAAGTAACACCCGTTGCACATCGAGAATCTTCTACAGCGACCAAACGTAATGTCAAATTTTGGTGTTTGATAACTCGTGCACTACCTATTGTAATGACAGAGCCAAGCGCTTCATTGCTGGGCGTCGAACTTTGCTGTATTTGGGTTGCAACGTCTGTAACTGTGGCAGTGTCAGCTAGTGTTGAACTGTCAGTGATACAACCAGATAAAACAATTAACAAAATATAAAGGGGTTTACACATTATTTTTCTCCAAAAAAAAGCTCGGACTAAGCCGAGCTTTATAGGTTTTTAGCTATTGCTTACTGCTATGGAGTAGCACAGCGACTTAACGTACATAACTGTACGCATTGACGCGCATCTGATGAGCTTATAATACCGTTGCCATCATTATCGCGAGGATCGCCTGCTGCTGCAGCTTGTCCGCGAGCAGCGGCAATCAATCCAATATCGCTACGGTCAACAAAACCATCAAGATTAACATCACATCTTAGAGCTTGTGGCACATTGTCACACGCTAAAGACACATCATCAACTTGTGCATACCAATCCCAGTCACCTGAGTTGTTATCAAAGTAATGCCAGCGTAATTTAACATCAGCTTCACCCGCATAATGCGTTAAATCAACCAACACAGACTCTCCAGTAGTATTTAGCAAACCGCCAACTGGGTGATCTTCATTCCAACTGAGCATATTGGTCCAGCTAGTGCCGCCGTCAGTACTGATGTCCAAATTAAGGAAATCTAATTGTGATAAGTTCTGGTAATCCACAAGGTATTCTAACGTCGCGCCAGTATAGCCTGCTAAACTGAATGAATTCGAGTGTAATTCGGTGTCGAATTCTACAAATGCATTAGCATCACTATTGGCTGAAGCTGCATCGCCTGAACCACCGGTTAAGTTGCCAGCGATTCCAGAATCCGCAATGCTTGACCAGACCACACCTGTTCCAGCATTGTCAACAACAGTCCAGCTTGGTGCAATACCACCATCGAATCCGACTGGGTCAACATTACACGCAATGTCTGCAACAAAGGCAGTACATACACTAGGCATTGCTGGTTTAGGTGTATTGTCTTCAATAGCCACATCGTCTACGAAGAAATTACTTTGTCGACTAACTCCTCCAACAGTCCCACTTATTTCAAGTGTATGAACCTGCCCATCATTAAACGGTGCAATGGGGAAAGAATATTCAACAAAACTATTTTCTGTCCCATCGCATACTATTGTTCCAATTTCATTAGTTCCGTCAATGATTACCTGTATTGAATCAGCAACATCGCCAGTGTCACACACACCACGTAGTACATTTAGGGTTAACTCTGAGGCAGATGCCGGAATATTGATTTCCTGCGTCACACTGCTGCTTACGCCGCTTGCTATTCCACCAATCCAAACAATCCAATCTCCAGAGTTAGTAGGTACGGCTGGACAACCATTACTAGGACCACAAAGTGGAAACTCTGGTGGGCCGGTAAACGTCGAATTAGCTATCCAATCGTCATTTGGAACACCGCCTTCAAAGCTCCAATCAGTTACAACATTACTGCTGTCTGTTGGCCCAGTTGGTGCAGCACAAGCAAAGCCGCTTTCTACCTGACAACTAGAAGAACAACCGTCTCCATTGACTGAGTTGCCGTCATCACACATTTCAAGTAAGTCAAGTACACCATCACCACACACCGGTGGTAACTCAGCTGAACAAGAATAAGCTTCTACGCTATCAACATACCAGCCTGTCAAACCGTTACAATCATCAGTACCTAAGTCAAAACGCAACTGGATGGTATCACCAGGTGAAGCTAAACCATATAACTTAACCTGAGACTGACCCCAACTTCCGCTTACACTACCTCCATCAGTACCCGTAAAGGCTGGCTGATTTGATAATGGATTATCTCCATTATTGATAACGCCGTTATAAGGGTTAAATGAATAAGCTGATGCAGGAATCACAACAAATGGGCCATCATTAACACTTAGTTTAAGGTTACCACCGTCCCAGCCAGCTTCTGTCGCTACCCAGTGATTGAATGCAACATGGGCTGTAAGTGAGGCGGGAAGTAAAATGTCCGGACTGTCTAGATTAATCACACCTGCTTCGGTATCGTCTTGACAATTACCCGCAATAAGATTGGGAGCAAAGGCTGCAAAAATACCATCCGCGCCAGAAGGTAAGTCATCTGTTACTGTCCACCCTGGGCTGTCGAAAGTACCAGCATCCACTACATCGTGTGAACTAACTGTCCATCCAGCAGGTAAACCAGCTTCGAAATCTTCACTAAAGAAAGATTCTACACTACCTTGGCTTTCACAAAGTGCTGGTGCTTCGGCAAGAATAGGCTCATAACCACATTGTGTGGCTGGCGTACGCAACTCAACCGCATCAATAATAGCGGCGACTTGTGCACAATCACCCGAAGTTATAATTTCTCCAGTAGCTGAACCATCACTTAAATCAGCTAAATCGATACCCGTCAAAGCAGCACACGAAGTTTCCAGTGAGTCTGCATGGTCGAAAAAGTTACTTGATGGTGTGAGCATGTTTTGTGCTGCCCAATGGATATGAGCCGATTTAGTTAAGCCTAAACCTGTATCAGAAAATCCATTGTAACTGCCGCCATCAGCCATTAGTGCATAAGCATGGTTAGATACGCCAGAATTCGAGTGAACACCACCCTGATCGCCAGTACCACAGAAATATTCTGCGTCGGTCACTTTTCCTGGGTCGCCATGACATGTTGGGTTCCACATATCACGGATAGCACCACCAAAGCCTGCAGCATCTTCACCAATCAACCAACGAACACTATCGTCACCTGAAGGATCCCCACTATAAATTGAACAACTGCCATCTGTTCGTGCCACATCTGGCGCAGTGAGATCATCGCGGCCATTGATGCGATCAACTGTATCGCCCCAAATATCCGAATATGATTCATTCAATGCGCCTGGCTGCCACTGATAGATTAAATTATTAGTATATTGGGTGTAAGCATGACCCCATTCATGAGCGGTCACATCATCACTGGTTAATCCTGCACAGAAAGAAATGTAGGTACCATTCCAAGAGGCGTTTGGACAAGAATCGCCACGGTTAAAAATAGCGTCCATAGTGGCACCAACAGCATCAAATGAATCACGCCCAAAAGCGTTATCAAATAATGAATAGGTCTCTGCCGACGCATAAATCATGTTGTCTGCTTCAGTAGTGCCATTAGGTAATGCGTCTCCTTCGACCCAAAATGGGGTGTCTGGATAATTAGGGCCAGGATGTGCTGCATTTTCGGCATCATATGCTCTACGATCGAGAGCATCATGGATACCGGTTATTTGGTCAATTACCATGCCATTTATCGCATCTACGTAAACAAATTCGCGCACATTACCAGCACCATTAACCACTTCTATCTCGTATGCCAGATGATCCTGACCAGGTGTACCTTTTACCAGCCCAGCCCGAAAAATCATTAAGGTACTAGAATTTGCTAAAAGAGCAGCGGGTGTGCCCATTCTATCTTCTTTATTACCTGCATTACTGTCATTAACCGCTTTAGTTGGATCTTGTTCGACCTTACGAAAAGCAATACCTGCAGCTTGTTGAGCAGTGAGAACAGGTTTGATAATGACTTTGATATCAGTGAGAAATTTACCATTTACGGCAATCATTTCTCCGTTTGAATTAAAGTGTGTTCTTAATTCACCAGCAAAAACCGGTAAACCTTTGTAATTTTGTTTGAAAATGCTATGTGAAGACCCTAATTTGTCTCGATTAGTGCTGACTAATGACAACTCAGTATCAACATTTTGTACCCCAAATGCACTACCATAGTCGCGCAGGAATGAGACTGAAATGTTACCCGTGTCCACTTTCGAGCTTCGACTAGTATTCGCTTTAGCACTGCGAGCTTGTGATCTAACTGGACCAAGTTGTGATGTGGGTTGAAGACGAATAAAGCGAGCAAACCCGCTGTGTTCATCTACGCTTATTTTCGCGTTGCCGTTGGTATCAGCTAGAAGGTTTTCAGCTCCTTTTGATTTATCGGCGAGTGCGCCTGTTGTGTTTAAAGCTAAAAACAACACTGCTGCAATTTTACTGACATGATGCATGCTTATTTCCTTGTATTGACGTTACAATATTTAAATTCCTACATACTCTGAACAACGATTACAGACGTATGAAGGATACTTTTTAGTAAACGTAAGTCTTAATTTTTAATTAAGACGTTTGCATAGCAGCTGAATAACGTTTCTGCCTAGTGAACATAGCGAGAAGAGCTAAACCCATCAACGACAACGTGGCTGGGGCTGGAACACCAGTAACTTCTGCGTCATTTATTCCAATAATATTAATTATGTCGCCATTAACATCAGTAAGGTCTGCGAATGCAAATCCTAGTGTACTAGTAGTAGGGGCATCGACAACAAAAAACAGCTCGGCTAAAACAAAACTACCAGGCTGGTAGTCCCAAAGATCGTCACTAGACAGAAAGCTGAATTCTGCAATGTTGACCGCACCAGAACCACCAGGGCCAGCAACACCTTGACTTCCGTCTACAGAAGCGAATAAATCAGCGCCTAATTCACTACCCAAATTGTAGCCTGCGAAAGATAAAGCACTAGTGTCGAATGCTACATCTATGTCAAAAGTTCCAAGAGATAAAGCTTCACCATTTCCTAGGCCGCTAATCATTACATTAACGGATAGAAGATCACCTATTACAGCGTCTTGGTTTACGGGGTCGAGCGATAAAATGACATTAGCGTTCGCAATACTTGCAAACAAGAAACTAACGGCTAATACAAGGCGGTTAACTACTTTCATAAAGACTTCCTTTTTTTTTAATTTTTTCAATAAAATTAAGGTTTATTTGTGTGAACCACTATTTAACAACTTGGATTCATTCTCTTTAAGTGCAATCAAAGAGGTTGTATTTGAGCGTTAACTTAGTGTTACGTAAATGCTGCAAAAGTGTGCGTGCAAATTTCTTACCAACAATTTAATATCTATACATAACAATTTGTTATAATTTTTCAATATATTTATTTTAATTTAAATGTAAAAAACTCTGACACTATTTCTTACCAATAACTTAATATCTATACATAACAATTTGTTGCCTCATGTTTTCCATATTGACATCTATTTTATATTCTTAAGTGAGTGAAAGACGGCTGTTTTTCGTCAATTAATCAACTGTTTCCACTTAATTCAGAATTCAAGACAAGCGCCTCCAGCTGTTGTGCAAACCACTTTTGCTTATGATGATGAACGGTTTTATTCAAACAGACTTATCTGAGGCGGTGCTTGACTTTGTGGGGGTATAGCTCGACAAAGTCGACATTCTTTGTATTCAGGTGGCTGAGTATCTTTTGGATCATTAATGGATGTTCATTAGACACATCCCTGTGTCTAACCCCTGCGGGGCAGCATTCGCTGTGCAAATCATCTATCCTGACGATTTGTCGATGCTCGCTATAACCTTCACTGCACCACCGCATTGCTCACAGGTTTCAGAGTCGATGTTAAAAACCCGTTTAAGTCTTTGCGCCCAGGTCATCGATTGGTATTTTTGTGCCTGTGTTTTTTCCAGGGGATAGGGTCCAGGGGATAGGGGTCAAGTTGCTTGATTAATAAGACTATGGGTTCTGCGCTTTATGTATGCCAAGACCTCAACGAATTGAATATGAAAATGCTTTTTACCATGTAATGAATCGTGGTAGGGAGCGGCACACGATATTCCATGGGGATGAATATTATCT
>Ga0307492_10000579_pt1 | contig 15510 bp, 33 predicted proteins | sample SI3LmetaG_FD_202365 | JGI IMG/M metagenome (GOLD analysis project Ga0307492, IMG submission 202365) | Sea-ice brine microbial communities from Beaufort Sea near Barrow, Alaska, United States - SI3L | ecosystem: Environmental > Aquatic > Marine > Coastal | place: USA: Alaska | collected 2017-05-06 | reverse complement strand
GAACGGTGTTGGTATATCTGCGCTCACTTGATCTTGTCCCTTTCATCACGCAAATCATCAAGCATTTCACTCAAAAATGCGTGTTGTGGGTCGCTCTTGTCCGTCTGCATAAGTCGCCTTTGCATTTTTCCAATGGAGCTACCAACTGTAAACAGAGCCTTTGCGGTCTTGGTACTCTCTAACCGCTTGAGACCAATGACGAAAAGGATGAAAGCAAAAGCAATGATCAGATAGAACATTGAGCTGTGTTGTTCAAAAAGTTCACTGATTGTCTGGTCCATGACCTCAGTTGACTTTAATTTTTTACCTGTGATAGATGAGTCCGTCTTAAATGGTATCTCCTCGACAGGGGTAAAATTCACAACTGAGTTTCCGCTTGCCGTGACAGTCACGTTAGAAGGTTGCGGGGCTTCTGTTCTCCTGTCCTGCTCAAAAGCCGCATCAACCTTTTCAGTGCCCTTGGTTTCTATGCTTTTGCTTTCTGTGATGTTAGACCCAAACGACGAGCACCCAAACAGAAATGGTAAAATAAAAATAGCACCTTTCATTTGTCTTTCTCCTGTGACAACTTCAGCAATGCTTTTATATCACGCTTTATATCTGTCATGTCAACAACCAAAATATCCACAATTGTGCTATTTCTCATAGCCAGGTCACGTATTGGTAGGACTTCCTCTTTTGCGGCTTGTCCAGCTACCCACCAAGCGCCGCCAAGGATGATAGCAATTGTGGCTATGGTTTCATTTCGCCTTGAGTTTTTTTCCTTGACATGGTCCGAACCTCTGCGTTGTAGATTGGTATTGTCGGTCATTTGGCGACTGGATTCATAATACTGTGGTGGTAATCATGGATGCAGTATTTATCGTCTAAGACTAGGATGTTCATGAGCTAGTGATAACTTCCCAAGCTGATCCATTATAGACATTTAGTTTGCCAGTAGTCTCATTAAAGATAATCGCCCCTCCGTCCATACCCGTTAAAGCATCACGCTCTGTAGTGGTAAGGCTCACAGGAGCAACGCCAAGCTTGCCGAAGCTGGAAACCTTGCTACCACCGTCCATTACTTGTGCTTGACCGTCTGAGGTTAGCTGAAGCACAGTGTTAGGCGTTGAGATCGTGGCCTTACTGAATCTCTGAGCACCGACAAGTTGTAGCTGGATGTCGAACTGAGTTGTATAGGCAATGTCCCCAAGGGCTTTGAAGGTGTCTTGATCAACGAGAGCACCCATGCCCCCACCGTCTACTTCGTAAGCCACATTGACTTTGCCCGTTCCGCTGATCAGAGCCGCTACATTATCATAAGCCTTAAATGTTCCTGCGCTGAATGTTCCTGAGGCGACTGTGGCTAGGTTTGTGTCAAAGGTGTTGAGGGTGGTGTCATATGTTTCTACTGCGGCCACGAACTCAAGCTCAGTTATCGAAGTGTAAATATTGGGGTCTTCTTTTGCAGTTATGTGCAGATAAACCTCATTATATGCCGTGGTGTTGATGAAATCGTAGTAACTCGACCACGCGTTGATAGGTAACGACTGAGCAGTCTCCGAGCTTAGAACGTCATGAGTGACGCGACCATCGTTTGTGCCTCTAACTTCCCACGCGCTAGGAGCTTGATTATTCGTGCCCGTCGATGCTGTTTTGAAAGCATATATCCTATACTTGTTTATAGCTTCCGGCGCAGGAAAAGAATAGCTCAAATCTACGGGTAAACCGCTTGCATCTTGCCATCTGTTAGCCTCTGCGAATAATCCGTCGAAGGCTCTAGTGGCGGGCTTATTTGTGGCAGAAGAGGCGTAAGCTGTCCCGCCAGTACACTCATTGGTTGTGCCCACAAATTCTGAATCATTCCCAAACTCGTCAGCCACAGTCTGATCTACGTTAGCACCAATATTAGCAAAGTCAGCATCCGTTACTGACTGATCGCTGGTTGCTCCAGCGTTGCCAGAAGTAACAGCATTAGCTAAAAGGGTGTCTGGCGCTTGAATTGAGATTTCACTCGTCTCAGCGTTTCTTTTAAAGTAGTTCTGGAACCCTCCGCTCGTTTCCCAAGCAGTTCCAGAGTAAGCGATTGTTTTTGCTCCATCATCAGCTTCGATTGTTGAGTTGCTCACGCCGTCGATGGTTCCGACGATTGTGATGATGTTCGCACCAGCGTGTTTGCCTGCGTCAATGACTTCAATGACCTGATTGCTTGCACCAGCGGGTAGAGTGATGTTTACCGCTGCGCTAGTGGTGTCCACATAGATTCTCTCGCTTTTCGTTCCTGTGACCGTGTAATCTACGGCTGTGCTCACATCAGTGAATGAAGTTCCGCCAGCCCCTCCGCTAGAAGCTTGAATGATTGAACCAACAATACTCATTAAATCATCTCCGCATTTAATGAAGTGGAAGCACCAACACCAGAGACAGTCAATCTAACTTGCATACCTGCTTTAGTGTTCAAATAATATTGATCAGCGACAGTAAACGAGCCCCCCGAATCAGCTACCCAAGTGCCTGAGCCATTGAAATCAACCTCAAGTGTGGCCATCGCAGTGTCAAAAGTGCCGTAGATTCTCAGTAAACGAAAACCCCCGTCATTTATGTTGACTTCTGCGCCAGATCCGTTGGCAGTTTGGTTTGATAAGAGCGTTTCCATGTATCTATTTTATCCCTTTATTGTTCATCGTCTAGGAAGACTTCCGCCACGACACATCTGCAATTAATTACCTCTTTGGCTTTCCCTCGACGATCCCCAGGGTAACGCAACTGATCGCCCCCAACCGTAAAAGAGTCTTTAGGTTTGACTAACTGCCCGTCAGCTTTCTTGTGTGACTTTCTGACTCGCCCATCACTTCCGCTCATCCATTCTTTCATGTATTCGGGTAGGTCCATGTCTTCGATAATGCTTTGCTGTGAGGCCATGACTGAAGCGTGGCTTTCTGTTCGTGCAATCAATCGAGAACGCCATGGGGCCATATTTGTCATCGTCTCGCGTATCTTCTTGCCCATGACAACCTCGCCGACGCCTTCCGCAACTAGCTTTGCCGTGACCTCTTTCAAGTATTCTTTAGTCGTGCCAGCTATGCCCTGAGCATCAGTGAAGGCAGTCATAAACCAATCACTAGCCAGAGCAGCCAAGGCCTGAACCATAGATGCTTTCTTTTTGCCATATAGATTGTTGAGATAACGCCAAGAGATCTCGCCGCTCATCTCATAAAGGTCTACAAGAAGCCCCTCAATGTTTTTCCTATGCTGATCAAGACCGACCTCAGCCCGTCCCAGACCGCCATCCTGAAAATCTCGACCGGCCTGCTCAGACATGCGCACCATCTCGGCTTTAAAGCGAGGCGTGAATATCTTTTCAATGAGGGTGATCCTTCTTCTGAGGATTGCGGCTTGTCTTAATCTTTTGGCGCGTGACATACCCAATCATCAGCAAGAATGTCAGATTGCGAAGCCAGCCAAGGAACGATTTGCTCATCCGCTGTCTTCATGTCGATATGAGCGTGATACTTAACCTCTCTGCCCTCTGGGAATATGCCAAGCAGTGGAGCCCTGTTTACCTTAAAAGTTGACCCAGAGACAAGGAATAAGAACATCCCTTTGCCATTCCATCCCGAACGAGCCACTAGACCCCCGCTCTTTAACTCCACTAGGGCTTGGCCAAAAGTCATGTAGTTATTGACACGCATCATATATCCTTCCTTTGATTGTTTAATTAGTGTTTGCATTTACTCTCACTGAACATCTCAAGAGCTTTAGTTTCTGCCTCGCCTCGACCCATGCCCATACGCATAAAACTTTTAGCGGCATCTTGAGCGGCCATCTCATCAGGGGTGAAGACTTCCATGCCTATAGGTAGTTTGTTGGGGTCGATAAATACGGTATCAGCGTCCTCTTCGTTAATCTTTGGCAGGCCCATCATCTCGCGCTTTTCATTGATAGTGACGGCTGGGCTTTCGAGCTTGAGCTTCATTGCCTCTCTACGTTCTGGCTCTAGTGCCTTGATCGTGTCGCGATTGTAGCAAACTTCAACGCCCGGATAATCCTCTTGAAACCATCGAGATAATTCTGAGTAGTATAAATCAACTAGTGGTAGTGTCGTTTGATTGTACAAGTGGATAAACGCTTGTTCCATGTTAGCAAAGGTCATCGACCCTTCGATTCCTAGCAACTGGGTAGCCACCCCGAACACTTCGCATATTTCCTGCTTATTGTATTTCGAGCCGTTAAGAAAGTCGGCATCTTTAGGAGTCATGCCTAACTGGGTCCACTTGAGACCTCCGCCAAGTAACAATATTTTAGATTTTGCCTTTTCGATGAGTCTCTTCATTAAAGTTTTTTCATCAGCTGTAGTTACGGGCTGATCAGTGCTCAAAAGCCCACTAGGGCGACAGTCGTTCTTGTAGAGGTCATGGCGCCACTTGTTAGCGGCATTGAGTTGATCACCAGCAGAAGCGGCAGCACTCATAGGCGATTGACCCATAAAGGCAACTTCCTTATCGGGATTGAATAAGCCCCAGTGCATCATCTCGCTCTTTCCTGAGATGGGATCTACATCCCAAAATCGAGACTTGCGCCCCATTTTGTTCCACCAGTAGCCCGCTGGGATTCGAGGGTTTGCGCTTGATCGATCAATGCTGAAGAGGTAGGGTTGCCAGTTCCAAAGCTCTTTGACTTCCTTGCCTACCCTGATTTTTTCAGTAAAGAGATTGCCCGTCAACAATATCCAGGAGAAAGCCTCAATGAAAAACTCATTTGAACCACAATCGACGTTAGGCTTTTCCAATAATTTTAGGAGAGGATGATCCTCTACGATTTCACCGTTGACCTTGATTTGTGGAACGATAGCGGCTGCATTGGTGGCGATTAAGCTTATGCACCTAAAGATCGTGGGGTTTGCTTTGTAGCCTTCTTTAGCATAGCTTTCCCAATCCTGCATTGCGTAGTCGTGATGCTCAGTGTGGAGCAATTGGGCTTCCGAGACTGATGATTTTGTTTCTTTATTTTGGAAGGGCCACTGCATGAAGATATTTTAGCCACTTGGTTTGCATCGTCTAGTTAAACGCCACCTATAAAAAGGCTCGCCTCTTCGTGCATCTCTAGCCCTGCAAGCTCAGTTAGACCCCAAACTAGAGCGTCTAAGCGATTGGGGCTTTTCTCGCCTATTTTACCCGTGTAGGTGCAAAGCTCGTCTTCTAGCTCTGCAAAGTTACCGACATGATGCACTCGTCCCGCTGAATAGAGAGAGGCCACAGGCTCTGCCCTAGCCAACTTCCCTTTAGAAGCGTGAACCAATTTAACGGGCACATTCTTTTTGTGAATTCTAATATTGATCGTGACCAGTTCGCCCCCTTGGTTCTTTTCAGCGATGATGTTGTCGCACTTGAAGTCGTTATAAGCTCCAACCGCTGTGGCTGCCCATTCTTCTGGGCCTAGCAATTCGGACAAATCTTTGAGAAAATAATAGTGACCGTGAAAGTCTTCAGCAACAACGACGATTCCGCACTCGTCTTGCCTTCCAGTATCGGAGACGGATGGATCCACCGCAACGATTACACGCTTAAACTCTGGTAGATCCTGCACCCTGTAGGGGCTGATCATGGTTGTCATCTTCCACAGGGCAAAAGGGTTTTCTTTTCTTGGGATTCCCTTATAGATGTGGTCGTGCCTGGCTGGATTAGTGAGCCTTATCGTTTCAGCCTTTTTGATAAATGACGGGTGAAGGTTTTCTAAGTTGTCCTCATATGTCGTGTAGATATAAAGCACATCATCAATCAGGCCGTTGAATGTGATGTTAACACCTGGTCCTTTAAAAAACCGCTTATAGACAAAGCTCGATTCATCGCTTGGATTCCATGTTAAAATGGTTCTCAAGTCTAGCCCCTTTTGCCTGATCGAATCATCAATTTTATCAAAAGTGCAGGCTTCTACATCGTTGCCATCGTCAACGAGCTCCTCTGCCTCCTCCATGCTCCAAGTGGTCAATCCATTTATGGACTTTAGGGAGGCAGTCTGCACCCCGCTAGAAGTCTTTAGGCCCATGAAATAAAGCTCTGATTTGCTTTTGAGGTTCTTGTATGTTTTGCCCGTTAGCTGAAAATCTTGCTCAACATCTTGGAGGATTAATTTTTCCTCAAATTCTGGGATGACAGACTTTTCCGCGCTATTCATCGTGTAGCGAGTCAGTGCAATTTTGTGGTTTGGCTGATAGGTAAGATTGCTAAGGAACGTCTGAACCGTGAATGACTTAGCCGATCCCCTGCCCCCTGAGATGATGGCGTATCTGTATTCCTCAGTCCAAAGTGGTTTATATTTATCTGAGAATATCACCTGTCTTTTTTGTATTCATAATTGGCCCTCAATCGGACCACCTCCCCATTTTTTAACTGAACGTCAATCGATGACTTGTGCTCTCGCAAGACTAAACCTTCGCCAGTATCCCCCCAACCGTCAAAGGTTATTACCGTTCTGCCTATGTTATTCATCTTTGCTCGTTGTATCAACAAACGAGTGCATAGGAACCCCGATCTTGCCGCCCCTCTGGTCCTTTTGGTGCAACTTTTACAGCATTTATCTGTTCAACAAAACTTGAAATAAGTTCTGAGCTTATTTTTAGATGGTATAGCTTCCCGTCTACCCTGTCAGGTTCAGCGTTAGTTATTATCTGCTCTAGCAGATTGAGATATTTCTCATTAGGAGTCATCAGTCTTCACAAACGAGTGCATAGGTACGCCAATCTTGTCGCCCTTAGTAGTGTGGTCAACGGTAGAATCAACCTTATCAGAGTAGTTATGCTTTGATAAAACGAGCTTGGTTATGGTGCTATTCATGTCCCCTGATAGGCCACCACGCAAGAGGAATTTCTCCTGTGCCAGCATCAGCATCTCTAGCATATCCGAAAACTCAGGGTGCTGACTTTTCCAATCGTGCATAGTTGACTTGCCAACCCCAAGCACAAAAGACAAGCCAGCTATAGAAGGGATGAGGTCATCATGCTTGTGAAAGTTCTCGATGTAGTCCTCAGTTTTAGTAAGAATCTCATCGTTATACTTGGTTGGTCGTCCTGTTTTCATGATCCTATTATCCTAAAAATCCCACTTGGTCAATTCCAGAAGACAGGACTCGAACCTGCGCTTCCCAGTTCTACACCGGCGTTCTACCCATCTGAACTACTTCTGGGACTAGATTCTAACGTGCTCCCCATGAGGTCAATAAAATCAACAGCTTTCAGAGCGAAAAGAGGAAAACCCCTCATCATCATCAGGGAAAAACTTATCTAACTTCTTCAAATCCTCCTCGCTTACAAGCTCAGGGCTTACATCCACCCATAGCTCATCATGCTGGCAATTTGTAGGGCTTGCTGGATTGCCATATTTTAAAAATATGGGCAACGCTTCAATCAAATCTTTCATTCAATTTCTACATTTTATTTAGTGTATAAAAAAACCCCTGATCAGCTCATAGGAGTAAACTGTCAGGGGTTTAAGTCTCAGTCTATCAAGCCTTCGAGCCTGTCAACTTGTTAGCTCTTTGCTATGTGAGCCATCACAAAACGGATATCTTCGACCAGTTTCGGAGTTATGGGGTCTCCCACTTCGGGAGGTTTATCGAAAATCTCGCACAATCTTGTTTCAAGCCAATCCGAATATATCAGCTCAAGATCCTCATTAGTAACTCCGTGCTCTCCATTCCAGCCTTCCCCAGAGGCATTGAACCCAGCCAAGAAAGCCTCTTTGAATTTAGTCATTTTCCCAACCCACTAGCCTCAATAACCTCACGGCACAAAACAGTGAGTCGAATCTTTTCGTCTCTGTCGCTTGTTTTACCAATATCAGTTAGCAATTGAGCTATGACTTCTTTATAGCGTTTTTGATTCACTTTTCCCCTCCACATTCAACACAGTACCCAACGATCTCGAGGGGCTCCCAGTCGTCAGGATGCCCAACTCCAATTTGACCCAATCACAAAGACCATTAGCCAGTTCAATTACATAATATGCGCCATCACACTCATTATCTACAAAACAATCTACATTTACAAAAGTTCCGTGACCGCTATGCCCAGGCTGCCACAAATATTCACCAATATTATTCTTTAGTAGCCTAATCATAGCTAGATCCTTACTGCATACCCTTATCGAATGCTTTGGCTTTATAAGCTCGATTGCACCAGTTATATTATCCGAAATCTGAACGCCACCAGTTCTAAACGGCGCATCTTCTCCCTGACATTGTTTCTTTTTAAACATCACTTATTTCCCCATCCCACTTGCAACGATGACTTTCTTGCATAGCTCAGTTAGCCTAGCCTTCTCAGTAACATCACACTCTAGCGCAATGCTGGTCAACAGGTGCGAAATCACTTCGCCGTACAGTTCTTTTGACATTCTATTTCTCCCCTCCACATTCAACACAGTACCCAACGATCTCGGGGGGTATCCAGTAGTCAGGAAGCCCAACACAACCACGAGACAGGTCTTTCACGTTGTCATTCGTGTAGTCTTCACAATTTTCACACCAAGACAGGCCCATTTTGTTGGCTTGAAATTCAACGATTCCATCGTCTACTAGGTCTTGCCAGACTCTTTCCTCTCCAAGATTCATAACTTAACCTCCGTATATAGCAACTCAAAAACATGTTTAGGGCTCCAAAAATACTGGTGCCTACCTTTCCGCCCTTCATCATCCCCTGCAACGGGTTTAGCTGAAACATGGTAACCATCGACGCCCTTGAATCTGATTAGATAGCCCTCGAACTCTCGCCCGAATGCTGTGTATTTCTTAAACATCTTTAACCTCCGTTCCACAAGGCCTTCCGTCTACAGTTTCCCATTCTTTGCGGAGCTTGGAATAGGGGATATGGCAATTGTCTACACCGTCATGATACCATGCACAGCCTAGACCATAATTCATCCAAACCTTGGCACCGTTGCTTTTTCGCCTTAGCTGAACGGATTCAGCCGTCTCTTGCGTCCAGTCGATGAACTTGGGCTTTGGGATCAATTGACAAAATTTCCATTCAGTTCCTGGGCTAGAAATAAAAAGCCCTTTATTACTGAGCCCTAATAGTTTTGAAGAATTCCAAGCTACCGAAGTTTCATCATCCGCGAGCTGAACATCTTCGCCCAAGTTGGCTTTTGTAAATGCTAATTTTTCTTGATAATTCATAAATCTCCTATTGTTTAAAAATGCCCCTTCCCAGTGGAGAGGGGCGGGTTACTTTCGTATTACAAAAGCAATTCTATTGAGGATTCTAGCTAGTCAAGGGCGCTCCACTCAACATCCTCGAAGCCTCCGCAGACTACCCAGAACACTCGCCCTAAATCTTTCGTCGGATGATTCCAGAATGCCTGCTGTGCATCCATCTGTAGCTGAGTTGTCACCTTCGCTTCATAGGTTATCCAGTCGCTTAATTCCTCTAAAGTTTTAATCATTACTCAACCTATTGAAAAAATTCTTACCAAAATGAAACCCGCCATCATATAATTCTGACTCATAAATTTCATCGTCGTTTCCGTCGATGTTATCCGAGTGTCCACCACACTCACAGTCAATTTCTTCGCACCTGTCACACATTGATCCGTTTTCTGCACTCATGCTTTCGCCTCCCAAAATCGGCCAGCCTTGCCACAAGATCCATCAAACCAAGACCAAAGCATACCCTCGGTTCTCTCTATATCGCACGGCCTTGTTTCCGTTGAGGTTTTAATGCCAGTCACAATATCAATCACTTCAACCACTTTTTTTGTGCAATTGGCCTGAGCGTCGTAATGCTTGCAATCTCTACAGATCTTCATGATAACCCCTTCAGCCGAAGCAACTCTTCAACAACGGCCCTGCGAACATTTTTTATCATCATGGGATGCTTGCCCTCATGCCTCACCCAAAAAGAATCAAAATTCTGGCAAATGTGAAATTTCCCATCCCTAAACTCAGTCCAAAAAGCATCTGGGGCAACCAGATATTCAATAAGGAAGTTAACCCTTCTCTCATCCTTGACGCTCTTATTTAGCTGTGGATTTAAATATGCGTGTGTGCTATTCATGAAATTACCTTCAAATATTTGGCTATTGTTCGAGTGCTGGAAGAGGTCGAGTGTATGAACTTGTAAACAGCTTGATAACTAATTCCTCTCAACTTTGCAATCTGAGCGCAAGAAAAGCCAGACTCATAGATCAGCCTTTTGCACTCCTCTAGAGCGTCGAACTGTGGTTTGACTCTCTCAAGTTCTTTTTCGATTTCGTTCATGACCTAGCCTCATATTTTGGCAAAACTTCAGTGCAACCTTCGCACCGAAATGAAAGCGTTCCTATCTCACCTTTGGGCCTGATCTGCACAGAATATTGATTCTTTGAAAAGAAATATTCATATTCTGGCCCTTGTCCACAATCGCAGAAATAGGGCTCTTTTGGAGCGTCGGCCCAAAGCTTATTGACTTTGTTTTTGAATGCTGCAAATTTATTGATCATCACAAATGCCCCTGTATCACAAATATCTGATCCATCGTAAGCATCTCCATAGCCAAGAACTCAGCCAACTCAACAGCAAGCTCATCAACACCACCCAGTGACACGCCACTAAATTCCTGTATTTTGGAAGCAAGCAAAAGCGCCCTTGGCCTCGCCCTGCTGATTAGCTCTAGCTCGAACTCTTTGAAGTCCACGTTCGTAAATTCTGGCACTGGTCTCATTTCAGTTTCTCCTATCAACTAAAAGGTTTAGTCTATGTGCTCGTCAAGCTTGTCAAAAGCTTGGATAATCTCCCAAGCTTCCTTTGCACCTTTAGCCACGGCATACTGAAAACCCAAGGATTCAATCTTTACCTTAAAGGCTTTTTGATCTGGCCCCCATACCCCGCCCTTTCTTCGCTTCATTTCCAAATATAGAGCGTCTTTGTATTTCAAAATCACTAGGTCGGATACTCCGTTTTCCATTCCCTCACGTTTCATAAGTGCCCTATGATGTGGCTCGACGTTTGCCCCGTTAGGTACTGAGTAGAAGGGGATTCCTTCCCCTCTTAGCCTCAAGACCAGAGCCTCCTGTTCCTTGCCTTCTAGTGGTGTTTTGTTTTTCATACTATCCATGGTCCGTAAGCTGTGGCTACAATTTCAAGAGAATCGCCAATCTTCAAGCCCTCGAATCTCTCCCTCTCCCTGAGTATCTTTTTTGTCCCTGTCCCGCAAAACTTAAAAAGTGGCCGGCCTCCAGTTGTCGTATTAATGCAAAAGAGAGAGCCCTTGTTTCCGTTGCCCGTTTCATGATCTAGTTTTTCCCAAAACTTCACAACCTTTGGTTTTAGCTGCTCCCGCTCGATTTCTTTCATCTTCAAAGCCTCATCCCGCTCAATGATCTCTTTTTTAGCCAGCAACTCCGCACCGCAATAAGGGCAAATAGTCCCGTCTTCCACGATCTCGAAGCACTCAGGGCAAACAGAAGCCGTGTTCTTTTCTTTTTCTTTCGCGTCTTCTTTCTCTTTGGGTTTCCTTATTTTTGGATTCGAGGGTAGCCCATGGCGCAAATAATTCCCAACTAGGTCAAGAATGAGCGCATCTTTTTTCCCTTCTGCAATTCTCAAAGAACGGCCCGCCATTTGAACGAACAAAGCAGGACTCAGGGTAGGACGAGCCACTACAAGGCAATCAACGCTAGGGGCATCAAAACCCACCGTTAACATGCTCACATTGACAATAATCCTCGTTTCTCCACGCTTAAAGGCATCAATTCGGCTCCTAACTTGTGAATGATGAAGTTTTGAGTGAACAGCCTCAACACCCAAAAATGAGGCTAGCTTTTCAGCATGTTCAATAGTGACACAGAAAATCATGATACTTTTACGGTCTGAAGCGTAAGTTTCAATCACATGTTTCACCGTTCCCATGTGCCGCTCTTCGGTCAAAAGCCCCTCAAGTTCTGCCTCGTTGAACTCTCCCGCCGTTTTTTTTACCTGGTCAAGTTCTTTCATTTCGTCGGCCATCTTGTAACGATAAGGCGAAAGATATCCCAGCTCTATCATTTGATCAATCCGAGCATCAAAGCAGGGCTCAGGCCAAATCTTTTTCTCACCATAAATCCAGCCCTCTTTGAGATTGTACGGTGTGCCAGTGACCCCCAGCACTCGCAAACGAGGATTAAGAGCAAGGAAGTAGTCAACAATATCTTGATATTTTTTGGAGTAGTAATGCACTTCATCAATAATAATCAGATTCACCGCCCCAATGCTCTCAAGGTTTCGAGCGATAGTTTGCCAAGTACCCACCACAATGTCAGCGTCTTGTTTCTTAGCGCCCATGAATACCCCACAGGATAGCTCAGGGGCAACCTTGCTAAACTTGTCGACTGTTTGCTCGACCAACTCCTTCAAGTGAGCTATGAATAGGCATTTTGCGCCATACTCAGCGTGAGACTTGCGCATGATCTCCGAAGCCACGATTGTTTTGCCGAAACTTACGCAGGCATTAACCAGGTGATATGTTCCCCCAGCTCTAAAAGATGAGAATACGGAGTCTAAAGATTCTGTTTGGATTGGACGCAGTTTCATAAATCACCAAAAAGTGTAACAAGAAACACCATTTCAAGCAAACATGTAACACGATCTAGCCTAGTGAAATAAGGCTTAGTTGGGTTTGTTACATTTGTAACATGATTTAGGGGTGGTGCTTTATGTGTGTGTGTGCATGATGTAGGTGTAGGTATGTGTGTTTTCTCTATATTACTTTTATTAAAAAAACATGTAACAAACGTAACAGAGCCATTCTGATCAATATCTACGGGGAGAATCACTGTTACATACTCCCATCAAAAACATGTAACTGGGACGTAAATATGGCCCTCCCTTGCTGATCTCCGAACCTTCTGTTCTTGTATTCGGTGTCAAAAATCTTTGCAATAGCGTCATTTGTCGGGTATTTTTTGAAGAATGCCTTCTTCTTTTCTGGTTTGTACTCATCAAAGATGATCGAAAAGAACGCTTTAGGCTTCTTTATGTAATACCCATCATCAAAAACAACGTATTCCCTAAAATTCACCCTTCCCATGTCAGCGTTTTTAATCTGGCCGTTCTCATCGCACACATCAACCAAGAAGTCACCTAGGAGAGATTTTGCCGTTTCGTCGAGCCCAACCAGCTCACCCCGCTTGTACTTCTTCTTAAAAGCAACTATCTTTTTTGAGGCTTCTTTTTGCAAGTTATCGCCCTTGCTCCAGCTATCCAAAAGATCGAGAACATGGTTTAAGATTATTTTTTGCCACATCATCTGGGCGGTGGTAGCATCTAGTCCATGATCGTCTAGCCACTTTCTGAGGTTCATTTTGCCCTTGTAATGAATGTTGATAATCCTGTTGTCTATTTGCTTATCGACTCCATTAGTTAGGTCTGTGATCTCGTTATCACTGGCAAGGATGCGGAGTGGCATATCTAGCTCGACCCTTCCACCGTAGTTCATGCGGTAGGCAAGATATGCCGTTTTCATGTCACTTGAGAACTTTGTAGCCTCATCAATGTAAAAAAACAACATTTTTCCCCACTTATCAGGCCCATCTCCAACAAAGTCATTTTCCTTGATCGCTCCGTCTGTTATGAAAATGTACTCCTTCGCCTCAGTAGCACCAAGGAAAAAAGTCTTGCCGGTGTCCGAGTTCTCACGAACCCACAGACAATTTGTTTTATCAAAAGCAAACTTTAGAGCTAAAGCGTACTCATAAATGTCTATCATGTAAGCATATTCTTTTCTTACCATTGCCTCAAACTTTGGGTCAATTTTGTAATGATCAGTTTTCCTGAGTTGGTTTCTGATCATCTCGCCAATAGAAACGTGACAAACTGCCTCAAATCCTCCCCCGTCCATTTTTTCCATGGTGAAATGGTTCTTTCCCTGGGGCATGATGTGAGTCGTTATTTTCTTAATCTCCCTCTTTGAATGAAGATCCTCATAGATTGAAGACTCTAAAAGTTGGTCTTCACCAGCTAGAAATTTAATAATGGGTGTCATTTCTTGCTGAGGGATTGGGCGAAGGTCTGAATCTTGCAGAAGCAAATAAGAAAACCCCTTGCCACTAGCCGAGCAGTAGATTCGACTCAGTTTTTCTTTTGCCTTGGCTTCTTCGTCGTCCACAACCACTAAGTCTTTTGAGGCTAGCTTTCTTAGCTTATCAAGCTTCCCCTCGGCAATTACTTTCAAGCTCAAGATATGGAGTTTTTCAATTTCCCATTCGTCAGCCCTCATCTTTGAGATATCGACAAGTGACTTCATAAGGATTTTACGGACCTCGACTTCATCCTTGGCCCCTTCTAGTCTGGGTGCAAGTATGGCTGATTTGTCTTCCAGCTCGTCTACGTCAAACATTTTTTCACTTCCTCAATAGTCATATCATTAAAATCATCGCCAACATTTGGCGGGATAAACATCTTGCAATCTAATTCTTTAGCGGCAAGCTCTGCGTATCTCAGCCCAGCTTCGTCATTATCACCACAAACGACACAATCTTTTCGTTTCAAATATGGGGCAACCTTAATCAAGTTTGATGCAGAGAAGCAAACCGCAACGCTCCACCCTGTGGCCTGGTGAATCGTTGAACCAGTAGCGAAGCCCTCACAAATTGCTAACTTGCCCGATCCTTTTATGATGAAATAACATCCCGAAACTTCACCGCCACCCATGAACTTTTTAAATCCCGATGCGCTTATGCTCTGGAGGCTCCTCATCTGTCCCTCCCTGCCCATGGGAATCACTAAAGTTTTACCGTGGAAGCGTGTACCATGGGCAAGACAACCTTTTCTTTCCAAGTAGGGGCTTGAGCCTTCATCTGTGCAAGACTCCCAAACCTCATTTGCCCTTATGGCCGCCAGCCTTTGGTCCTCCTTCTTCTTCTTCTGCCTATTCTCTGCATCTTTTCGCATCTTGATTCTCATTTGCTTTGAATAATCACTTTCAAGCGCGTCACCGTTGCGGCGTGTTATCTTGTGTCCTTCGCCATCTTTCCAGCTTCCATACTTGCCTGTGAAAAGATCGCCCATTTGGTGCAGGACATACCATCCTGATTTTTTTGAGCGGTTTTCTTGTTGGAATACGCACTTTTTTATATTGCCATCTGCAACGGGTATTTCAACCTCTAGTCCGAATTCCATCATTTGAGCAATGGCATCTTCAAGGGTTGTCATACTTCACCATGACTTGAACATCGCCCTCATATTCAGAATAATAGGGGTCTCCGTAGAGCTCCCAGCCTTGATTTATATATTTCATGACGTTCTCAGTCCTTACCAGTTCGTAAGCAATAACCTTTCTCATTTCTGACCCCCACTTTTCACCATCTCTTTGGCAGTCCAGAATCTATATAGATAATCCCAGTTGACCACCATGATTTGGGTTTTTTTGTGGATTTCAAACTGAGCCCCTATTCCTCTCTCGTTCTTAATCTGATTATAAATCGCGCTTTCAGTCATTTTAAGCAACTCTGCGGTTTCTTTTACTGTGTGCCATCTCTTCATTTTGCAATCCAAATATATTTGAGTGGCCCTATCTTACTCAAAT
>Ga0307492_10000578_pt1 | contig 15529 bp, 14 predicted proteins | sample SI3LmetaG_FD_202365 | JGI IMG/M metagenome (GOLD analysis project Ga0307492, IMG submission 202365) | Sea-ice brine microbial communities from Beaufort Sea near Barrow, Alaska, United States - SI3L | ecosystem: Environmental > Aquatic > Marine > Coastal | place: USA: Alaska | collected 2017-05-06 | reverse complement strand
ACCAGGACTAACCAGGCCGAAAAATGTCGGCCATTCTCAAAATCTTTGCCGTCACCAGCTGCGGCATACGCGGCACTGGCGGTGATCGGGCCAATGCCTAATATCTCATCTAGGCGATGACAGATTTCATTTTGTTGATTCATCGTTTTTATTCGCTTTTCACACTGCTTAAAGCGATCATCCAGTGCGTGTAATTCATCAAGGTGCTCGAGAAATAATTCCCGCGCCAATTCAATTAATCCGTTTTCAGCATCTTCGAGTATATAAGGTAATTCGACCCGCACTGCCTTAACACCTTTGTTAATCGTCACGCCATATTCTGCTAGTAACCCCCGCACCTGATTGACCAGAGCAGTGCGTTCCTTTTTGATATGCTCTCGTTGACGGTGAAAGTTTTGAATGTCCTGCTGTTCTACCGCTTTAACGGGCACAAAGCGCATGTTAGGTCGTTGCGATGCCTTCAGCACCGTTATAGTCATTTTTATTTCCTTTGACGAATGGCTTCACATATTGGGGCGCAATGAGTTTTGTTTGATGCCCTAAAGTTTTCAATTCTCTGGCCCAATAATGAGCGCCACCACAGGCTTCCATTACGATCAGACAGGGATCTATATTGGTAAAGTAGGCAGCACTTGGTTTCGTTTTAATTGCTTCTTTTTCACGAATCGTCCCATTTTATTCACTGAATATAAATGAAAAATGTTTTTTGCTAAATCTAACCCTATTGTTGTAATCTTCATATCAAACTCGCTCCTCTTTTTAAATGGTGGTTTGAATCTCCATTTTGGCCCTTTCGAGGCCGGTGATAAAGTGGAGTGGGTTCATACCATTATTCCTTTAGGCAAAGCCACAGGCGCCATCAGACATGCCTCCCCGTTCGAGCATATATCCAACCCACAATGTGGCCACTTTTATAATGTTCCTGGCCAATCAGAACCATCGGTATAACGAGTGCCTCTATGACCCTTTTTATCGATTGGTTGGGCTAGTCTTTCGCCAGGTGCTTCTACGATAACCAGGATTCGGGGTTTACCTGAATCTGGGTTGACGGATCCAGTAATGAATTTCTGTATTTTTAGTCGGCCATGAAGCTTGTCAGCAAAGATGGTATAGACAAAGCCCCCTATCTTTAACCGCTTCGGAATGATGCCTGCCATATGAAACTCATATTCGTTGCAACTACCATCGTATAGCGTTTCGACTGTTTCAAAACCCATTTTTACAGGGATCGTTTTTGTAATACCAAAGCTCATCTAATAACTCTCCTCTATCCTGCCAGCTCGACATTGCCTGCCGTGATATCCACTAACACTCAGCCTGCTCTGACCAGACTCTTTAGCCAATGATGTAATTCTGACCGATGAACATCGGGATCGAGATCATTACCTCTAACGCCTAACCTTTGCGCCGCTTCACCCGCGGGGTTTTCGCGAGCTGATATTAACTTAGCCTGAAACCTCTTGTTTTTGTTAAACAGCTTAGTCGATCCGGAAACCGAGTTGATAATATCATTTAGTGAAAGTTCGGGATGATACTGCATGCCCCAAAAACAGATATTGCCCTGTTCATAAATCATTGCCTGCACAGGAGAGTGGTCATTACTAGCACTAATGATAGCACCCGGAGCAAGCTTGGTAATGTGATCTCGGTGAACGCACAAAGCACTAAACTGTTGATTTCGGCCTCGGTGGATGGGGTGACTTAGCGCTTCGGGAGTAATATTGATATCCCGAGCGATGCCAATTTCTTTGCCCTTAGGTGCCGGACCACATTGCCCTCCTAAAACAACATTTGCCAGCTGCAATCCGTTGCAAGAGCCTAATATGGGTTTTCCCAGCTCGAACATTTTTTCTAAGGTTTGTCTTAGTATTTTCGCTTCGACATCGTCGACACACCAGGGAACGCTCGAACCAGTAAATACAAAACCGTCATAGCTTGAGAGGTTTAAGTGATTTAAATTAAAACCTTCGGCGTAGGGCATACAAATGTCAAAACTGACGTTACTTCCACTGGCCTTTAGCGAACTACCGTAGGTCTCTCCTGCGCTTAACCAGCCTTTATTTCTAGCTTCATTGACTGTATCAGTCAGGTTGCTTTCTATTATCATCAAATGTGGCATTGGCGATTAACTGTTTGAAATAATTGACCTATTAATCATAATCCAGTTTAAGGTGACAAAAAAATAAAAAAAGGCCTGATATTTTAAATTTCAGGCCTTTTTGGGTAAACAAACATGAATGGTTTGATTACTTACTCTGCGTCGAAAAAATCTTCATGGGTGAAGTTAAAATCATTCGCTAATGCAATGGTGTGACAACCCGAACAAAAAGCATTCTTGTCTGGTGTATCGGTTAAGCTAGCAGACCAGCGCCAGTTTTCAGCGCTCGGTGTGTCACTTGTACCGACCTTAACCATGATAGTTACCCCTGGAGAATCCTGCGCTTCCCAGGCAGACTTATTTTTATACTGCTCTTTGACAATTACGGTTCCAATCGGATATTTATAGGGACCAGTGCCTTGATTAGTCGCGATTCCAATATCGTTAATGAAAATATCACGATAACCTTTGGGGCCAGCGTGTACGGTGCCGACAAAGCCAGTAGGGTCACCCGTGCTCACTCGTCCTTCAGTAATTTTTGTCCAGGACTGATAATCAACCCAACGCTGGTCTGCCTTGCCATATAATGCGCAAGCTGAAAGGAATACGCTGATAGCAATAGCCAATACGGCCAGTTTTAATTGTTTAATATTCAAATGGAAGTTCCTCTAATGTTATTATTAAAGTTAAATCGTCATCATTGCATGACGAAATAGTATGACCACGTTATGGCGTAGACAGGTTGCTTAAGGAAAAGTTCGCACTAAAGAAAACGCCTCACCTTTTATAAGGCAAGGCGTTATTTGTATTAGACTAAATAAACCCTATGGCTAAAGACTTAGTTTATTTGTCGATTCCACCCATACACATGTACTTTAATTCCATATAATCATCCATGCCGTACTTGGAACCTTCACGACCCTGCCCTGATTCCTTTACGCCACCAAATGGCGCTGCTTCGTTTGATATAATGCCTTCGTTAATACCTACCATGCCGTATTCAAGCGCTTCAGCGACGCGCCAAATCCGACCTATGTCTCTTGAGTAGAAATAGCAGGCTAGTCCAAACTCGGTATCGTTAGCCATTTTAATGGCTTCTTCTTCAGTTTTGAATTTGAATAGAGGCGCAACTGGGCCAAAAATTTCCTCGCGGAAAACGCGCATGTCATCAGACACATTGGTCAAAATAGTCGGCTCGACAAAGTTGGCACCTAATTCTGATCGCTTGCCACCCGCAACTGCTGTCGCGCCTTTACTCACGGCATCTTCAATAAAAGACATGACATCATTGGCTGCTTTCTCGGTAATGAGTGGCCCAACTGTCGTGCCTTCATTTATGCCGTCTCCCATTTTAAGTTTGCTAACAGCTTCGGCCAGTTTCTCTGCAAATGCGTCATAACAACCTTCTTGAACCAATATTCGATTGGCACAAACACAGGTCTGACCCGCATTACGATATTTGCTAATCATTGCACCTGCAATAGCGGCATCGATATCGGCATCGTCAAATACAATAAAAGGAGCATTGCCACCGAGTTCCATCGACGTTCGTTTCACTGTCTGTGCACATTCGGCCATCAATTGCTTACCAACCGGTGTCGAGCCAGTAAAGGTAAGCTTTCTGACAGTTGGGTTAGAAGTCAATTCTGAACCGATAGCACTTGTCTCGCCTGTAACAACGTTGATAACGCCGGCTGGAATACCCGCGCGTTCGGCCAGTTCGACGAATGCATAAGCCGATAGCGGTGTTGCGTTAGCCGGTTTGCATACAACGGTACAACCAGCAGCTAGCGCGGGCGCAATTTTTCGTGTGAGCATTGCATTCGGAAAATTCCACGGTGTAATACAGGCAACGACACCCACCGGCTGCCTGATGCAGACAACTCGTTTGTCGTTTGATGGTGCAGGCATCGTGTCGCCATAAACTCGCTTGCCTTCTTCTGCAAACCATTCGATATAACTGGCACCATAGGCTATCTCACCACGGGCCTCGGCTAACGGTTTACCTTGCTCAGTTGTAAGGATGATCGCCAGGTCTTCCTGTGCTTCCATCATTAAGTTAAACCATTTGCGTAGGATGCCGGCTCGTTCTTTGGCTGTTTTTTGACGCCAGGCGGGTAATGCGTTATCGGCTGCTTCGATAGCGCGTCGCGTTTCTGCCGTGCTACATTTCGCTACTTGCGCAATTACTTCACCATTAACCGGGTTGGTGACTGCTAATGTGTCACCATTGTCAGCATCAATCCACTGTCCATTAATATAAGCCTGTGTACGAAACAGGGCCTGATCAGAAATTTGAATGCTCATGAGTTTTGAATTCCAGAGTTGGTCGAGTGAATAACAGGGGATAATACTAATGCGACAACGGAAACACCAGCGTCGATCTTCGGAAAGAAGGAACTTTCGAATACTATTTTTTTAGATGCATGAGCGGTGGAAAAAGTTCTAGTTCTCTTAGACTTTCAGAAATAATCGAGAGAAAACTCACCTTTAGTCGAGGGGATGCAAAGACACCCTGAATATCGATGACATCGAAATACTTGTCAGCGCCATAATTTGCGTTCCACAGTATTAGCGGGCATTCCTGCTTTGAATAAATTGAAGTTCCCATGCCCTTATGAATTGATCTAACTTCAATTTCAGTGGTGTTTTTGTTTTCGTTTAGATAAAGACAAGATTGAAGCTCAACCTCCAATATGCCATCTAACGCACTTCGCGGGTGGATCTCACCAATCACCTGGATTAGGGTGGTAACATCTTCTTCGGTATCGGAGACCAAGTTAAATGGGCCGTGTATCTCGTCGCGGGCAAACATATAGCTGCCCTCATGAAATATTATTTTGCCTATGTTAAGCATATTGTCATATAGGCTGGCTGCATAATACTTTGAAATGTCATGGAAAATTGTTTCCATTATTTTCTCCGGTCTAACATTACTGTTGGAGACAGAAAGATTCCGTCCTTGGTCAATAGTTTATAGGATATCTTAAACAATGCGTTCGGATCACATCTTATTCGAAAACAAAATCAATCCACGGGGTAGAACTATTGGATTGAATAACTATTTACAACCCATTTCCACGTCGGCCTGTCAAACCCGTTTCGAATGTCAATCAGGCCGACTAAATTTATGATGCACCAACTTCTGCTTATTATCTTTGTTTGCGCACTATTAGCCGCTTGCAAACATCGTCATGATACCGCCAGCGTTCAATCGACTTTGGATCTGTGCGTTTTTCCACAACCTGAGGTTAACTTTAATCGGTATCGGCAAAATGTACATGACTATCTTCGAAGTAATAGCCTACCGAACCGAAATGATCGTGATATTCAACTCAACCTACCTTTTGAAATTGGAGCCAAAAAAATGTTCGCTATAGCGGGAAGTTCCTACTGCTCCATGGACTCAGTGACTCGGCCTATGTCTGGACTGATTATGCACAAGTCATTGCAGACCGCGGATTTGATGTTCGGGCGCTTCTATTGCCCGGCTATGGATCACATCCACGCCAATTGCTTCAAATCTCCTATCAGCAATGGCTAGACGCTGCCAGAGCGCATGTCGCGTCGTGGCAGGTTGAGAAGATGCCGTTGTATTTGGGCGGGTTCTCAGTTGGCGCTGTCATCGCTACAATTTTAACGCTCGAACAATCCGATGACATCGCCGGTTTGTTCTTAATATCACCCGCCTGCCATAGTCAGTTAAATTCTCTTTTAGGTTGGTCATGGATTTACGCTTGGTTCAAACCCTGGATGTTTGGGGGCCTTATCTATGAAGACAATCCAATAAAATATAATTCAATACCAATTAACTCTGGGACTCAATATTATCGAACAACTCAATATTTAAAAATAACTGGCATAATCAACGCCTAATCCTGCCAGTTCTGATGGTTTCGACACTCGATGATTCAGTAGTTGATGTTGAATACACGCGCCGCCTATTTCAAACGCGCTTTATGTCACCAGACAAACGGTTACTGCTGTATGGCAATAGTCAATCTATCAAAGCAAAACCAAACGAAATCATTCGCCCCAGTGCTTATCTAGTGCAACGGATCCTCAATCAGTCACATTTAAGCCTGGTCAATTCAGCCCATAACCCACTGTTTGGGAAAGATGCTTCGGTACTGGTTTGTAATGGCCATGAATACCCCACAGCACTGGTATGGTGCTCAGCATTCCCCAAGTCCAGATGGTGTTGCCGTAGCCCGCAGCACTTACAACCCTGATTTCGATACTGTTACAGCACTGTTTGAGCAGGTTTTTTTGAGTAGGGATTGAGGCAACGCTGACTCACCAACTAATGTATACTTTTTCTCTATTGATCTGCCTGAAAATACCAATAAATAATAAATACGCATTCACTGAAGGAGACTTAATTAATGAAGAAAACTGCAAAAATTCGTGGTCTATCCGACATTCTCACCTACTTTCGGCGCAACGAAACTCCGATATTTTTTGTCTCCCCCACTTCCTTTAACTTGCTCGGTTTAGAAAAATTCGTTAATCGTTTCTACCATATCAATTATTTCGATTCATTTAACGGTGCCCACCCGAGGGTATTTGTGCCGGAAGAAGCAGGCAGCGATGACTTCCAGTCGATGGAAGATGTTGTTAACTACATGCTAATGCATAAAGAAGTAATCGATAAAATTAAGAAATCGGGCAAGGGCCCAGCCAAGTTACTATTTGTCATGTTTGATGAAAAGACAGAGTCTATCTGTAAAGATCTAGGTGTTGATATAGCACTACCCTCAGCCGAGTTGAGAAACAGACTGGATTCTAAAATTGAGCTGACCAAGCTTGCCAACCAAGCCGGCATCGATAGCGCACCGAATATATTAGGCAAGGCTGACAGTTTTGAAGAACTAATGACTTTGGCTACAAAAGCGAAACTCGGTAATGATCTGGTGGTACAAACACCTTACGGCGATTCCGGTCGCACCACTTTTTTCATCAAGGCAGAATCAGACTGGGACAAGCATGCCGAAGATATGAAAGACGAGCAGTTAAAGATTATGAAGCGCATTAACCATATGCCTGGCACTGTAGAAGTATGCGTCACTCGTCACGGCACATTAGTTGGTCCAATTCAGACTGACATTACTGGCTTTGAAGAAATTACACCTTATAAAGGCGGCTGGTGTGGTAATGATGTCTGGCCAAAAATATTCAATGCAAAAATTAGACGCGAGTTACGAAATATGGCATCTGATCTGGGCGACCGTTTATATAAGGAAGGTTATAAAGGCGTGTTCTGTATGGACTTTCTGCTTGATAGCGATGACGGCACACCTTATCTGGGCGAAGTAAATCCTAGAATCAGTGGTGCCAGCCCGATGACAAACTTAATTACCTCGCATTATGGTGGCGTACCCTTATTCCTTTTCCACCTGCTGGAATATTTAGATGTGGATTACGACATAGATCTACGACGCATCCAGAATCGCTGGAACGAGTATGACTTCTGGAGTCAATTGGTATTGAAACAAACAGAAGACAAGGTGCGCCAGTTAACCCATGCGCCAGCCACTGGCGTATGGCGCATGGATAAGTACGGCAGTATTAAATTTGATCGTCACGATCTGGACTGGACCAACGTTATCGATAACGACGAGGCATTTTACATGCAGGTTTATAAGGAGGGTGACTACACTTATAAAGGTGCCGATCTCGGTATTATCGTTTCTCGGGGTCGAATGCAAACTGAGAAGCGTGAATTACGTGACCGCGCCAAAATGTGGACCGCGGCTATTAATGCCGAATTTCATGGTATTGAGCCACAAAAGGCACCTGTATTTCCACACGACCCCTATAAGTCGAAGTTATTCTAGGCTAGCTATTGTAGGTCAAACCTTAGCCTAGTAGATAGGCCGAGTCGTGAGCATCGGGTGGCACAGCAATCGAGTATTGCCATCCGATTAACGCCTCAATTGCTTCGGCAACCCGCAATACTTCGTCATCACTGCCTGCTGGCCCTAATATCTGTAGCGATAGTGGTAATCCCTCAGATCCCAATCCCATAGGAATCACACAAGCAGGTAATCCAGCCAGGTTAGCGTCGTATAAAAATCCAGCCCAATCCAACCACGGCATTTCAATGGGTGTATCTGCAATGTGTAATGGATGAATCGTACCGTGTGGAAAAGCTTCACAGCCGAGTGTAGGAGTGACTAAAATGCTTGAGCTACTGCGCTCAAACAAAGCATCATAAGCATCTCCAATGACGTCGCGGTAAGCGTGGGCTTCGTCAAAATGTTGTTGCTCGAGTTGTTCGCCAAAAGCGAGAAATGCAGTTGCTGCATCGCCAATGGCGGCGGAGTCGTAAACCTTGTCCTTCGCGTGTTGAAACGCATCAAATGTTGCTGTCACCGCCCAGGTGACTACAGAAGACGGTAGCGCAGGACAATCTTCGACTATAGTCGCCTGAGCCATTTTAAGCTGTTCAACGACAGCGCGAAACGCTTGACGAACATCATCATTTACTGGTGCAAAACCAAGGTCCTCGGATATGACTATAGGGTATCCAGCCAGATCAAGTGCTTCATTTGTTCGATGGTCATCAACCTCAGGATTCAACACGCTGTACATTAAATGGGCATCGGCAACACTGCGAGTCATTGGTCCGTAACTTACGATTGATTGCCATGAGGGGAAACAAGGTTCGCGAGGAATCACACCGAAGCTCGGCTTAAAACCGACAATACCGCAAAATCCAGCGGGTATGCGGATAGATCCACCGCCATCACCACCCAGTGATAAAGCACCTAAACCACTTGCCACAGCTGCTGCCGCACCGCCAGAAGACCCCCCACAGGTACGTTCTATATTCCACGGGTTTGATGTGGTGCCGTATAATTCTGAACGAGTAATACCCGTTAGGCTAAATTCAGGACAGGTTGTTTTTGCAAAAATAACAGCGCCCGCCTGTTCCAGTAATTCAACTGCCTTACAGGTCTCGCTGGGTATAAAGTGACTCAGCGTAATTGACCCGTTGGCACAAGGATAGCCAGCCAGGAATTGTGAATCTTTGATAGTAATCGGTAAGCCACACAAAGGCCCACCTGTGCCCAATTTTAATTGTTTGTCAGCTTCACCAGCAACCTGACGAGCCCGGCTATATAACTTTAAGGCAAATGGGTTGATCTGGACGTCAACTTTTTCAGCCTGCTCTATTGTTTGTTCGAGCAATGCAATGGCACTGATTTCGCCACTTTTTAATGCTTCAATTTGTTGCACTGCTGTTTTTGTTATCATATTGCTCGGTTCATTTGGAAAGTGCCGCATCGTGAAAATCATGCCGCGCCTAGATCATAAAAAAACGGTCTTACCATCTATTAATAAAACCGTTTCCTTATAACTGAGTTTTTAAACTGCCGCAATATCTAGATTACGACGAGTTCTTCTGGTGCAGTGACTATTTCAGCCAAAAAAGGTACTTTTGCTTCAACAGCCATGTCCACTCCACTGTAGTTAGAAGTATCATCGCTGATTAAGTCAGCTTTAGATCGCTTATTCATTTCATCTTTAGAAACATTTTCAATCTTGCTTGCAATCGACCAAATATGACCATCGTTGTCGGCCAGTAGGCCCGTACGGTCGCCCCAATAAGCATCAAACAATGGGTTACGAATCTGTGCGCCTGCTTCTACTGCGCGGTTCCAGCTCGCATCAACATCATCAACATACAGATGAATTTGACTGCCACTAACGCCAGTACTAAGCGGTGACAAAATACCTTGCTCTGGGGCTTCCTGATTCAGCGCGATCATGCTGTTACCAATTTTAATGGTGGCATGGACAGTTATCGAGTCGTCAACACTTAAGTGGCTATTGAGCACTTCTGCACTAAACGCTGCTTGATAAAACGCAACCGCGCTATCTACACTAATAACGGTCAGGCAAGGGGTCGCTGTTCTATAACCGCGAGGAATAGGTGAAACTTTCTTGCTCATTTCTTACTTTCTCCTTAGTCAGCTCATAGCTGAAAATATGATGTGCCTAGTTGCACAGGACAATCGATGACGAAGCGTTGGTTGTAGCTTCCGACACCATGATGCATAATGTAGTCAATTAAACTTATTATGTCAACACTATGGATCAAGATGTCGCTTTAGGTATTTCCGGATCGGTTACTCAAGCCGATCTCGCCTCCTTGCGTATCGCCGGACGACTTGGTGAATATGCGCTGGTTTATCGCGTCGAACGCGTGCACCAAGGCGGTGGTTATGGCGATCAAGGTAAACACCCAATGGCCTGGGCTGTGGCAGTTTATGTCGACACTCAACTCAACCGAGTATTTAACGCCCGTAACGCAGGTCGTGAGTGGAACAATATTGATCGTTTGAGCAGTTGGTTGCGTGAGCAGGGTTTCTGGTGTTGGTGGACACGTAATGATTTAGAAATAGTCGGCACCGCTCAGGTAGAACCTGAGGACTCTCTCGAGCCATCGAGCATCGGCGAACAGCCGAAGACTAATTTCCCTGAGCCACCGGTTCCGCTCTAATGGCCTTTCCCACTCAAATGGATTTTAAGTTTCGCGCCTTTAGTGAAAATAAAGCAGGGTCTTTGTGGCAACAGGAATTCAAGCAGCGCTGGCCGGCCTATCATCAATGGTTTTTGCGCTATGGTGAGAGTGATCGCCCGACTTATTTTGACTCATTAAAAGCATTGCAGTGTTACATGCCCGAATTATTACCAGTTTACGAAAGCATGGTCGAGCTAGCCGGTGGTGGCGATCATGCGGCTCGTTTTTTATCGCAATACTCTCCACCACCATTATTTCGAGGCTGTTCACAAGCGGTGTACCTGAAAGACGAACCCGTCATCGTGCGAAATTATGATTATTCACCTTACGTGTTTGACGGTTTAGTGATGCGCAGTCATTTTGACAAGGTACCTGTTATCGCAATGATCGACTGTATGTCTGGTGTGCTCGATGGCATGAATCAACATGGCCTGGCAGTATCCATGTCTTTTGGTGGACTCGAAGAATTTGGAGAGGGCTTTGGTATTACTATTTTGTTGCGCTACTTACTTGAATACGCGAACAATGTCCAGGAGGCCGTCGAGTTGGTGAAAGATATTCCAGTACACGGTACTTACAATATTACCTTGTTAGATAAAAGCGCAAATTTTTCGACACTGGCCATTGCTCCGGGTGAAACAACGAGAGAAATATTAACCCCTGTTGCAACCAATCATCAAACTTTGGGCGGCTGGCCTCTGTACGAAGAAAAGGTTCAAACCAAAACTCGCTTTGATTATTTAAATGGGGTTATTGATAGGCAGGAAGATACAGCCGATAGTTTCGCGCTAAAATTTTTACATCCACCACTCTACAACACCCAATTTGCACGAGGCTTTGGAACTTTGTATACGGCCGCCTACTATCCCAGTCGAAACGAATGCCGCTATATTTGGCCTACCAATGAATGGCGATTCAATTTTGATAACTTCCAGGAAACAGAGTATCACGCAAAATTTATTGATCCGGACGGTTACCCTGATCAAAGTCCTGCTTATGCCGATGTTCATACCGGCAGTCATATACCGGGTTTACAGTTCTAAATTCAATTATTTTTTTGATAATGTTTGCAGCGCTTCTTCGGTAAATAGTTGCAACCCAAACTCTGGTTCATAACCATGGATTTCGGTCACATCTAATGCTCGCATGAATGCCAGTATTTCTTCACTAACCACCTGCCCTGGCACTAGAATTGGAAACCCTGGGGGGTAAGGTATAACGAAAGTAGCAGATACAAGCTCTCGCCCCGAGCCCATTGCCTTGACAATTTCATCCTCGTCAATTGTCATGTATTCACAGTTTTCAACGTCATAGGCTAGAAAGTATGCGCTGCGAATATCGCCATCGGGTGTCTGGATTTTATGCAATGACCCTGGGCAAAATACGGGATGAAAATAACTGAAGTCTGGCAACGGGGGTAGATCAACCGTCAATGACTTAATACGCTTCTGGATGATGCTGCTTTCGACTCGTCCGGCATCTTCTCGAGCCTGATCTAGTTCGGTGGCTATTTTTACCAGCACCTCAATCAAGAAAGCGACTGAGCTACGGGTGGTGCCAATATTAGTCATGAATAAAACAGTATTACGGGATGTTTTGTTTATTTGAATACCGTATTTATCCATCAAATATGTAGTCTTAAAGGTGTCACCATCTATACCTGTTTTGCCGAGATAAAGCGTCAAACGAGAGAGGTCAATAACAAAGTCATCCTGAGCCCAGGCTTCTTCCATGCTGTTATTTTTCCAGCCTGTTTCAGGGTCGAAATAACTGCTGATTCCAGAAGGCCTGAATTCTTCAGGGATCATGTCGTTAGCGGAAAGGAAGCGAAAGTAGCGACTTAACAATGGGTGCGAAGCAACGCGTTCACGAATCACCATGGCTAGCTCGATTTGCTTTTGGACCATTTCGAAACCTTCTAGCTCAACCTGGCGACGACCTATGTCGAGCGAGGCCAAAATTTGATAGTTAGGCGATGTTGAGGTGTGAGTCATAAACGCCTCGTTAAATGGCGCATTTACCTTCTGATTAAAGTCCTGATCATAGACATGAATCATCGAACCCTGACGCAATGATGTTAGAGACTTATGTGTCGACTGAGTGGCATAAGCCCTGATTCGAACCAGGGCTGGATCTGGCATCAGGCGCTCATTTATCAAGTCATCATCATTTAAGCCGGCTATTCTTTTTTGGTAGGCAACATATTCAGCCGCGTACTCTTTGCTCCGATAACGCGCCTTTAGTCGTTTAGCAGTAGCCATCGCGGTACGGCGACGATAGGTCGGTGTGAATCCAGCGAAAGCAAACCAGGCTTCGTCCCATAGAAAAATCAAATCGGGTTTTATTGCCAGGCACTCTTCCATGACTCGTTCAACGTTATAAACCACGCCATCAAAAGTGCAGTTAGTCAGCAACAGCATCCTTACTTTATCCAACTGACCAGATTTCTTGTACATCAATAGACTACGTTTCATTTCCGATAGCGGAACTGCGCCATACATCGAGTATTCATCTAAAGGATATGAATCCAGATAACAGACATGAGCACCGCATAACACCATGCCATAGTGATGTGATTTGTGACAATCGCGATCAACCAAAATAATATCAGTGGGTTTAACCAGGGCCTGAACCACTATTTTGTTCGCCGTCGATGTACCGTTAGTAACAAAGTAGGTGCGTTTCGAGCCGAATGCTCTTGCTGCGAGCTCCTGCGCTTTTTTAATCGGGCCATGCGGCTGTAATAATGAATCAAGCCCTCCAGAAGTTGCCGAGGTTTCTGCGAGAAAAATATTCATACCATAAAACTGCGCCATGTCTTTGATCCAGTGCGACTTGGTGATCGACTTACCGCGAGATATCGGCATCGCATGAAATACACCGGTGGGTTGTCGGCTATACTTTCGTAACGCGGTGAAGAAGGGCGTTTCGTATCGCTGACCAATACCGCGCAATATATTCAAATGCAGATCAAGATAATCTTCTTGCTGATAAAAAATACGCGAGAACTTTTGTGAAACGTTTCCGGCAATATCCTCGACAGCGGCATCTGTTACTAAATACAGGTCGAGTTCGGGACGTAGTTCAGATAACAGGTTTCCCAGCAATGGGCCACGTTCAGTATCGAGTGAATCTTCGTATTCCAACTCATTAATTCTGGCTAGGTAACGTTGCAGTATTTCGAGGTGATTAACCGATCGCAATGGAAATCCATATCGAATAACGACGGCCTGAATATTGTAATTAAATAGTGCCGCAATGAGCGCATCTTCCAGGCTCGGGACAACCACAATATCGTAAATAAACTGGTCTTCTGGTCGGCGCATGTTGCGTAAACCTTCGCGAATATATTTAACATCCTCCTGAGAATTCTCGTCTACAAACAGTACTTCGAAATAAGGTCGCTGATTTTGATTGTCATCATCATGGTATTGGCTGACCTCATCCTTTTTATCGAATTCGGTTGGTGCTCGCAGATTAATTTGCCTAGAACGATAGGTACCACCGGTTAAAGCGCGAACAATACGGGCAACGATACTAGCAAGCAGACCGTAGTCCTGCTGCTCGAAGACTTGCCAGAGTAATTTGAAGTCATCTTCGGAAGGGAAGGCACTATAATTTTCAATGGTCTGCAAAAGAGTCATTGCATCTTCTGCTTTTTGATGGAGTGTCGCCAGGTCCGAATTACGCCTTTGCTGTTTCTTTAGTCGGCTGGTGTATTCTTCCAGCCGATGCCAGGTATCAAACCGGAGCTGGGTGGGGCTGTGATAAAAGTCCAGATTAGTGCGCGCTTTCTTAGCAATTGAATCACTCTTACCAGCCATAATAATACCATCTAGTTGATTGCCCCTAATACTACATGAATACCCTTCAGTTGGAACAAAAATGCAACGTCAAATTGGTAAATTCTGCGTTATATTTCGCATCCACTCTTCGAATAATCGTGCCCGGCGGCTTTGTGTTTCTATAGGATCGCAGAGCAAATAATAATCTTGCGACTCTGGAATGGCGTGCTCTAGTAGGCGTACCAGACGACCTTCGCGCAAATCATCCTGTACTTCCAGAGAGTTGCATAGTGCAACGCCAAATCCATTTCTAGCAGCCGTTATAGATAACACCGTACTAAAGAAATGGGTTTGCTGGTTGACAGTCGCTATCTCGACGCCTACCAGAGAGAACCATTTGGACCAACTGTTTTGATTGTCATGTAGTAGTGGTAATTGTGCGAGATCAGCTGGTGTTTCAATTGACGGTTGACCGAATAATAAGGTCGGGCTACAGACTGGAAATACAGAAAGCGAGATCAATTCTTCTAGTCGACGGTCTCCCACATCAGGTTTGCCATAACAAATGGTGATATCAATATCTCGTGGAATGCTCTGTTGAAGTGGGTCCACCTCAAACACACGAATTTCCATTTGCGGATAATTCGCCTGAAATTCCATGATGTGCTTTACCGCCCAGCTCGATCCAGATGTTTGTGTGCAACCGATGGTTAATTCTCCAGCTACACTATCCGGATTGAGCTGTAATGCACCATTAATGATTCGATCAAAGCCATCGCGCACCGAGATAAGCAATTGCTCGCCGGCGCTGGTGAGAGATAATCTGTTATTCGCACGTGAAAACAGCTTTATGCCTAACTTTTGTTCGAGTGCCCGTACTTGATGACTAATGGCGCCATGAGTGACCCCCAGTTCGTTGCCAGCCCGGCCCAAATGCAAGTGTCTACCAGCGGATTCAAATGCGCGCAGTGCGGACAGTGGCAGTGTTCTTCGGTCAAGCACGAGGAATCTCTTGTGAGTATTTCTCACAAAGAGTACAAATTTTTATCGAGTGCTGCCAGTATTATTAGCAGTTATTATTTATTTTGTAATTATATGCGTAATATTTCTAACCGA
>Ga0307492_10000577_pt1 | contig 15540 bp, 16 predicted proteins | sample SI3LmetaG_FD_202365 | JGI IMG/M metagenome (GOLD analysis project Ga0307492, IMG submission 202365) | Sea-ice brine microbial communities from Beaufort Sea near Barrow, Alaska, United States - SI3L | ecosystem: Environmental > Aquatic > Marine > Coastal | place: USA: Alaska | collected 2017-05-06 | reverse complement strand
AAGTAGGCCTCGCAGTAGCATTGATTGCTGGGATTATGGGGGTGTTATTCAATTTATTTTTCTCGACCGTGATTGAACCTGATTATACGATGATTCTTTTAGACAAAGCGCAATCAGATATGGTGGCTCAAAATCCGAATATGACTGAAGAGCAAATGGAACTAAGCATGTCAATTACAGAGAAAATGGTCAGCCCAGGTGTATTAGCCGCTATTGGTATCGTTGCTTCATTATTTCTTGGCTTTATTATATCCTTAATTTCTGGACTAATTATGAAAGTTGAGAAACCAGCCCATTTAGAATAAATGAATCTATCTATCGTCATTCCGCTTCTCAACGAGGAAGCATCCTTAAAAGAATTATACCATTGGATTGCAAAGACCTTGCAGTCCAATGGTCTTTTATATGAAGTTATTTTTATAGACGACGGTAGTACAGATAGTTCGTGGGATATTATTACCATTCTAAAAAATGAGCACTCCGCTGTAAAAGGCATCCGGTTTTTAAAGAACTTCGGAAAGTCTCAAGCCTTGCACGCCGGCTTTAAAATGGCAAAAGGTAACGTCGTGATCACAATGGATGCAGACCTTCAGGACAATCCAGAAGAGATTCCTGCACTCTACAAAATGATTATAGAAGAGAAATACGACCTTGTATCAGGATGGAAGAAAAAACGTTTCGATCCCTTAATAGGAAAAAATTTACCTTCTAAACTCTTTAATTTTGCTGCCCGAAAAACGTCTGGAGTACAACTCAATGACTTTAACTGTGGCCTCAAGGCCTATCGCAATGACGTGATTAAGACCATTGAAGTCACTGGCGAAATGCATCGCTATATTCCAGTACTAGCTAAGAACGCTGGTTTTTCAAACATTGGAGAAAAAGTAGTACAGCACCAAGCCCGTAAATATGGAGAGACTAAATTTGGCGCAGAACGTTTTGTTCGTGGGTTCTTAGATTTAATTACCATTTGGTTTTTGTCAAGTTTTGGCAAACGCCCTATGCATCTCTTTGGCGCCTGGGGAGCTGTTATGCTTTTTATTGGCTTCTGTTTTGCGATGTACCTTGGTATTGACAAGCTGTTTATTAATGAAGCAGGACGACTCATCACAGAACGTCCGGAATTTTATATTGCGCTTACAGCGATGATGCTAGGCACACAGTTATTCTTAGCAGGTTTTATAGGTGAACTTATTCTGCGCACGAAGAAAAATGTTGCAGATTATATTATTAGAGAGACGGTATAGGAAATTGAGCATTGTGAATACAGAATTATTATTTTCTTTTTTGAGAATATTCTTGTCAAGTAATCACAGTGTCACACGGAGCGCAGTCGAAGTGCTTATAATAGACAACAAATTAACCCACGATTATATAGAAGATAAAGTGATGACTAGAAACATAGAGATGTCTATTAGTCTTCATCTAGCTCAGAATGAAACTTTTAAAAATTGAAATTGCCCTTCAAAAAATCACACCTCTGAAATCTTACATCTAAAATTCGAAAATTGTATTTTTACACCAGAATTAGCAGCTACTTATGACATACATAGATCCAACCACATTAACAAAAGTAAACACTTGGCTTACCCCTACTTTTGACCAAGAGACCCAAGCAGAAATCAAAGAAATGATTGCTCGTGATCCCGATGGATTAGAGGATAGTTTTTATAAATCGATTGCTTTTGGTACTGGAGGTATGCGCGGCGTGATGGGTGTTGGTGATAATCGCATCAACAAATACACGCTGGGTAAAAACACACAAGGGATTTCAAATTATCTAAAAAAACAATTCCCTTCAGAAACTTTAAAAGTCGCTATTGCTTATGATTGTAGACACAATAGTAAGGAATTAGGCCAAGTAGTCGCAGATGTATTTTCTGCAAACGGAATTCAGGTCTATCTTTTTACAGACCTCCGCCCTACTCCAGAGCTTTCATTCGCTGTGAAACACCTAGGTTGTCAATGTGGTATCGTTCTTACCGCTTCTCATAATCCGCCTGAATACAATGGCTATAAAGTGTATTGGCAAGATGGTGGCCAGTTAGTCCCACCACAAGATAACGACATTATAAATATTATAAATGCACTGGATTACAGCGAGGTGAACTTCAACGGAAACGCTTCCCTTATTGAAGGTATAGACAAGGAAGTTGATGATGCGTTTGCTGCGGCATCTTTAAAGAATGGTTGTAAAATAAAAGATAACGCTTTACGCGAAAACCTTAAGGTCGTGTTTACTGCGCTTCACGGAACCTCCAGCACAATGATTCCAAGAGTATTAGCAGAAGCTGGTTACACCAATGTTCATAATGTTAAAGAACAATCAGCACCAGACGGAGATTTTCCTACCGTAGTTTCTCCCAACCCAGAAGAACCTGAAGCATTGTCTATGGCAATTGCACTTGCTAATAAAGAACAGGCTGATATCGTGATTGGTACAGATCCAGATTGTGATCGTTTGGGAATCGCAGTAAGAGATTCCAGTGGAAAAATGAAAATCATAAATGGAAATCAAGCCATGGCGATCAAAACCTATTTCTTGTTAGACCAATTAAAAGAACAAAACGCACTCAACCAAAAGCACTTTGTTGCATCTACTATTGTATCAACTCCAATGGTTGAGAAGATTGCGGCAAAATTTGGAGTCATCTACAAGGAAGGCCTCACTGGTTTTAAGTGGATTGCAAAAATGATAAAAGACTTTCCTGAGTTGGATTTAGTAGGAGGTGGCGAAGAAAGTTTTGGTTATATGGTAGGTGACTTTGTAAGAGACAAAGATGCTGTCACGGCTGCACTATTAGCCTGCGAGATTGCGGCTATAGAAAAAGAGAAAGGAAATACTCTTTTAGACTATTTATACACGATCCAAAAAGAAGTAGGGTTTTATAAAGAACAGTTAATTTCCGTAGTAAAAAAAGGGAAGAAAGGCGCAGAAGAAATTGCCACAATTATGAAGCAACTACGCGAGAATCCATTTACAGAAATCAATGGCAGTAAAGTTGTCAAAATAGAAGATTATTTAACGAGTGAAGCTAAAGACACTTTAAATAATAGCGTAAAAACTATAGAGATCCCAAAGTCTAATGTACTTATTTACTATACAGAAGATGGAAGTAAAATAGCGGCAAGACCAAGCGGCACAGAGCCTAAGATAAAGTTTTACATCAGCGTGACGACAGAAGAAAAGAACAATACAACACGCCTATTAGACGATAGGATAGCAGCAATACAAAAGCAATTAAATTTTAACTAGTGGATTATATCAAGAAAATTTGGGCGTATGCAAAACCCTATAAAAAGTATGCCTACGGAAATGTTATAGCTAACGTTTTTTATGCACTCTTTGGAAGTTTAGCCTTTGTTTCGTTAATACCTATGTTAAAGGTATTGTTTGACGATAAAAAAGTAGTTAGCGCTCCGCCAGAATACACTAGTATTTTAGAATTGGGTGACTACCTTGAAGGACATCTCAATTTTTACCTTACCCAGCAGGTAGAGGCGATTGGCGAAATGAAAGTGTTAATGTATATGATAGCGGTTGTGATCGTGACATTTTTACTCAAAAACTTCTTTGGCTATTTAGCCATGTGGTTCATTACGTTTTTACGCAATGGGGTTCTTAAGGATATTAGAAATGCATTATACCTGAAGACCTTAGATTTACCAATTTCATTTTTCTCAGAAAAAAAGAAAGGTGATACCATCTCAAGAATGACGAGTGATGTGCAAGTAATACAATCTTCATTTTTATCAATTCTTGAACTCATTGTACGTGAACCACTTACCATATTATTTGCTATTTTAATTATGCTAACACTGAGCGCCAAGCTTACACTCTTTGTTTTCATATTCATTCCAGTATCTGGCTTTATCATTTCTCGAATTGGAAAAACCTTAAAAAAGAAGTCGCATCAAGTGCAAGAAGAGCAAGGATTCTTTCTTTCTATTCTTGAGGAAACTTTAAGTGGTTTAAAAATTATTAAAGGTTTTAATGCACAATCTATCTTCACCAATAAGTTTAAAGACTCAACCGGAAGATACTATGAGTACTCAAACAACCTTTTAAACAGACAAAACTTAGCTTCGCCTATTAGTGAAGTATTAGGAATTGCAGTGATTGGGGTATTGTTATGGTTTGGTGGTAGTATGGTACTTATAGAAAAAACATTAGATCCCGCTGCATTTATAGCATATATGGGTTTAGCTTATCAAATATTAACTCCGGCCAAAGCTATCAGTAAGGCAAGCTACGGTGTAAAGAAGGGAAATGCGGCAGCAGAGCGCGTACTAGAAATACTTGAAACACCTTCATCTATTGTTGATGCTCCTAATGCCAAAGAGAAAGTTGGTTTCCAAAACGAACTTAGTATTGAAAACATGTCTTTCAAATATGAAGATGAATATGTCCTGAAAAATTTCACACTCCACGTAAAAAAAGGAGAAACGGTGGCACTCGTTGGACAAAGTGGAAGTGGTAAAAGCACGATTGCAAATCTTGTCACGCGCTTTTACGACGTTAATAAAGGAAGTATTTCTATTGATGGGGACAATATAAAAGACATCACGCAAGCTTCTCTAAGAAGCCTGATGGGTCTCGTGACGCAAGATTCTATCTTGTTTAATGATTCAATTAAAGAGAACATGTTAGTTGGAAATCCTACTGCCACCGATGAAGAAATTCTGGAAGCTTTAAAAATAGCAAACGCGTGGGAGTTTGTAAAAGACCTGCCAGAAACAATTCACTCGAACATAGGTGATAGCGGAAATAAATTAAGTGGCGGACAGAAGCAACGTTTAAGCATCGCACGAGCGGTTCTTAAAAACCCTCCCATAATGATTCTCGATGAAGCCACTTCTGCATTAGACACAGAAAGCGAACGCTTGGTGCAGGAGGCACTTGAGAACATGATGAAGAACAGAACTTCAATTGTGATCGCACACCGTCTGTCTACTATACAAAAGGCTGATAATATTGTAGTATTAAGTAAAGGAGAAATTGTAGAACAAGGTAGACACGATGAGTTATTGGCTAAAAACGGAGTGTATCAAAATTTAGTGGAGATGCAGTCGCTGGCGTAGTTGTTTTAATAGCACAAGGCACGAAACCCCGCACATTTTCGCGTACGCTAAAATCTACCCTACAAATCGCTCAAAAAACTGAAACAGACTTCCTTTAGTCATCACAGCCCCTTGTTTAATAATCCCAAAGATATCTTGATGCTTGTCTTTTGAAAAGCCTTTTTCTGAGGTGAAAAATTCTACACTATCATCCATATAGTTTTTCTGTAACCAGGCATAACCATCAGGGGTAGTAATATCGATTTCCTCTTTATTCACTTTTAATGAGATAAGACTCATTTGATTTTCTTCTACTTGAAACAAGAACAATTGTTGCGCGCTCATATTTTCAAGATACTGTGCTTTTGACAGGACTCCTTCCCAAACTAAATCACTAAAGATGTCGAGTTCTTCTTCTGCAACTTCTGGCTTGTTCTTTTTAATATCTGCCCACTCACTTGCTGTGATTGTTTGCGTGGCAAGAAAATTAATAAATTCTTGATGCAATTCTTCAAATTGCTCCTTAGTAAGTCTTGAGTATTTCATAATTGTATTTTAATAAAAAAGCCTTCCTCGTGAGAGAAAGGCTAGTATTATATGTATTAGAAAAATTATTTCTTTTCTGCTACAACGTCAAAAGTAAGGCTTGCTACAACGTCTCTGTGGAAACGGATGCTAGCATCGTATTGTCCTGTTCTCTTAATGTTACCACCAGCAACTGAAATAAACTTTTTCTCGATTTCTACTCCTTCTTTCGCTAATGCTTCTGCAACATCTGCGCTCGTAATAGAACCAAATAATTTATCTCCTTCACCAGTTTTTGCAGTAAGTTTAATCTCAAGACCGTTCAGCTTGTCTGCTTGTACTTGAGCACTTTCTACTATTTTCTTCTCTTTATAGGCACGTTGCTTTAACTTTTCTGCAAGAACTTTCTTGGCAGAAACTGTAGCTAATACTGCATGACCTTGAGGAATCAAGTAATTACGTCCGTATCCATTCTTTACGCTTACAGTATCATCTGTAAAACCAAGATTTTCAACGTCATTTTTTAATATAACTTCCATCTTTATCTTGTTTTTATTTTAATAAATCTGTTACGTAAGGCATTAACGCTAGGTGACGAGATCTCTTTACTGCAACAGCAACTTTACGCTGATACTTAAGAGAAGTTCCTGTCAATCTTCTAGGTAATAACTTTCCTTGTTCGTTTACAAAACGCAATAACCATTCGCCATCTTTGTAGTCTACGTACTTAATACCAGACTTCTTAAAACGACAATATTTCTTTTGCTTTGCTGTCTCTATGTTAAGAGGAGTAAGATATCTGATCTCTCCGTCTTTCTTTCCTTTTGCTTGTTCTTGAATAGATGCCATAACTTATGCTTTTTGTTTATCGCGATTACGTCTTTTTTCTGCCCAAGCAATTGCGTGCTTATCTAACCTTACAGTTAGGTAACGCATCACTCGCTCGTCACGTCTATAAGCTACCTCTAGCTCGTTGATCACTTCACCAGGTACGGTGTATTCCATTAAGTGGTAAAAACCACTTTTTTTGTGTTGAATGGCATAGCTTAATTTTTTAAGCCCCCAATCCTCTTTTGATATCATCTTAGCACCTCCAGAAACAAGAATATCTTCGTATTTCTTCACTGTTTCCTTTATCTGATCATCAGATAAAACGGGATTTAAGATGAAAACAGTTTCATATTGATTCATATATATAAACCTTTAATATTGGATTAATCTCCTAGCACTTTGCCTAGAGCGTGCAAAAATACTACATTTTATTCATATAACAAACCGAATAAAACCCTAATTAAATAACATCGATTAAAAGACTAAATGCTTTATAAATACGATTAAAACCAAAAAAACTTGCCGTTCATCGATTTTTTTGCTATAATTGCTATACCTAAACCTACAAAATCGTGGATAAACCGCTATTAAAATGTGCAGTTGTAGATGACTCGACCCTACAACGTCTTTCTATCGTAAAATTGATAGAAAATCACCCGTCTCTTCAGCTTGTTGCTGAATACAATAATGCTATCGAAGCAAAAATGGGTCTTGCCACGACAGAGATTGACTTGATCTTTTTAGATATCGAGATGCCTATCCTTTCTGGATTTGACCTTCTAGATGATCTTACTACAAAGCCACAAATTATATTTGTGACTGGAAAGACCAAGTACGCTTTCAAAGCTTTTGATTATGACGCAGTAGATTATTTAAGAAAACCTATTTCAAAAGAGCGTTTTTTAAATGCGGTACATAAAGCATTGACTAACTTTAAGTTGAAAAACGATGATGGCTTTGATGACGAAGATTTCATCTTTGTAAAGAGTAATCTTAAAAAGCGTAAAGTATTCCTTAATGAGCTTAGATATATCGAGGCCTTAGGAGATTACGTAAAACTAGTAACCGAGCATGACGCGCTGGTCGTTTTATCAACGATGAAAGCTTTTGAAGCATTGTTACCAACAGATCGTTTTTTACGGATACACAAATCTTATATCGTGAATCTTGACAAAGTAGAACGCTATAACAGTAAAGTAATTGAACTAGACAATGAGCAATTACCTTTAAGTCGTAATAGAAAATCAGAACTTGTAGAAGCTTTGGCTTCATCTATGAGAAACTAAGACTTCTCGCATAAACTTATTAATCCTTTCTTCTGAAATTTTAAAATTTCAGAAGAAAGGATTTTTTTTGTTCGAAACCGCACTAGAATAAAATTCTGAATCAAACAATAAAAATTCTGGCATATGATATCTGAAGACGCTAGCAAAGAATAAGTGGAAAACTTATTTAAAAACCACTATTTAATAATTATCCACATCTATCGTAATCCTCACAGAAGAAAATTCTTTAACCCCATTAAAGCTGCGCTGCACGAGACCAATCATCTGTTTGGTTTTTGACAGCGATTGTTCTTTTGGAATTTTAACCAAAATGTTGGTGATATAATAATTCCGAATACGGGAGACAGGCGGTGGCTCTGGTCCCAAAATATTTTCTTTTAACTGTGTTCTTAAAGCCGTCCCAAACCACAATGCGGCTTTATCTAACTTTAGAAAGTTTTTATCGCGACACATTATCTTTATCATCCTATAATAAGGTGGATATTTAAATTGATAACGCTCCTCTGTCTGCTCTTTAAACATAGTAGCATAATCATGCTGACTTACTTGCTGTAAAATTTGATGTAATGGATTATAACTCTGTACAATTACCTTTCCTCTTTTTTCTGTTCTTCCTGCCCTACCCGCTACTTGCTGTAGTAATTGAAAACTACGTTCGTGTGCTCTAAAATCTGGAAAATTGAGTAAGTTATCAGCATTTAAAACACCCACTAGGCGTACATTTCTAAAATCTAATCCTTTGGCAACCATCTGCGTTCCAATTAAAATATCGACTTCTTGATTTTCTAGCTTATCAATAAGCTTGGCATACGCGTGTTTTCCTCTAGTGGTATCTTGATCCATACGTGCCACCTTGTACGCCGGAAAAAGCGTTTTTACTTCGGCTTCTATTTGTTCTGTGCCAAAGCCTTTATTGTCTAGCGTTTCGCTGTCACAAGCAATGCAAGACTTTGGCATTCCCATATGGTAGCCACAATAATGACAGCGTAGTTCATTCTTGTATTGATGAAAAGTCAAGCTCACGTCACAATTAGGACATTGCGGCGATGTACCGCAGGTAGTGCATTCTATCACCGGTGAAAACCCCCTTCTATTTTGGAAAAGGATAACTTGTTCGCCATTCTCTAGCACCGTTTTCATTTCTTCAATAAGCTTATCACTAAAGTGCCCCGTCATTTTCTTTTTACGGTACTTTTCTCTAATGTCAACTAAGATGATCTCTGGCATCATCACATTATTAAAACGTTTTGACAGCGTAACAAGACCATATTTATCTGCCTTAGCATTAAAAAAAGATTCTAAAGATGGTGTGGCCGAACCTAAAATAGTTTTTGCTCCGTGCATAGAGGCCAACACAATCGCACTATCCCGCCCGTGATAACGCGGCGCCGGACTGTATTGTTTAAAAGACGGTTCGTGCTCTTCGTCCACGATGATGAGCCCGAGGTTAGAATAGGGTAAGAAAATAGAAGATCTAGCTCCTAATATTATTTGAGCCTTAGGCTTGCTGTCCATCACATTATTCCAGACTTCTACGCGCTCATTAAGTGTGTATTTTGAATGATATACAGAAACCTGCTCTCCAAAATAGTGCTGCAACCTAGAAATCAACTGCGTCGTTAAAGCAATCTCTGGAAGCATGTATAATACTTGCTTGCCTTGCTTGATGGTTTCCTCTATGACTTTTACATAGACCTCTGTTTTTCCGCTAGAAGTGACACCATGGAGTAATACAATTTCGTGTTTCTGAAACGCCGCCTTCATTTCACTTAAGGCCGTATCTTGGGCATTAGATAATTTTTTGGTCGCCTGCGCTTCGTCTCCCTCGTAGCTCACACGATCCTTCTGAATAAAATATTCTTTTAAGATTCCTTTACCTATCAAAGCTTTTAGCACAGATGCGGTAGCCCCACTCTTCTTTTGCAAACTTATAGTATCAACAGGTTTCTTACTTTGTCCTGTGAGTGTAAACAGCGTCATTAAGACCGCTTTTTGCTTTGGCGCTTTTTCTAGCGACTCCAGTAATTCTCTTAGGGGTTGCTCTGCTGCATATTCTTTAGCAAGTTTAACGTAGCGACGAAGTTTAGGTGTGTATTTTTCGGTGAGCTCTTCTTCAACGGCGATCACTTCTTTCTCTAGCAATTGCTGCATCACTTTTACAACATTTGCCTTATTAAGAATAGCGCGTAAATCATTTATACATAGCGACGGTTGCGCCTGTAAAGCCTCAAAGATTAAAAACTGATCGTCGGTGAAGTTTGCCTCTATTTCCTGAAGTTCTTCTGCTGTTTTAGTGCCTAGGTTTAATGTGATTTTAGTTTCGCTTTCTAATAAAAAAGCACTCGGCAATGCCGCTTTAACTACTTCACCTAAGGTGCACATATAATAGGAAGCCATCCATTGCCAATGCGCAATTTGCTTCTCAGAAATAATAGGGGCTTCATCCAGGATGTGATCTATAGACTTTGTTTCATAGCCCTGAGGCGCTTGATCGTGCACTTGATAAACAATTGCGGTGTAGACTTTAGATTTTCCAAAGGGAACGGCTACTCTAAACCCTTGTTTTAAAAACGCCGCCTCATCCTTATTCACCGAATAGGTAAAGGTCTGTTTGAGGGGAATAGGAAGTATAACGTCTATATAGTACAAGTGGTTCTTATTTGTGCCCCGATAGCGATCAGGAAGTAAATTGTGAAATTAATCAAGCCTACGTGATATCAAAAATTAAGTGCGCATATTTTATGAACATTCCTTATGGTCGTGAGATGAAAAGACATGAAAAAACGGCAATCAATTGAAACTGATCGCCGCTCTTACTATTTCTGAAGAAATACTAGGTACATCTTTTACTTAACTCTATACCAGTATTGTGTTCTTCCTAAAAGTGAAAAGCCTATGTAACCTCTAACTTTCAATTTATTATTTTCTACAAGTTCTATGTAGCACTTGTAGCGCTTTCCATTTTCTGGATCAAGGATTTCTCCATCCTCGTAGACATCGCCGTCTTTCTCAAGACCTCTAATGATTTCTAATCCCAGTATTGGTTCGCCTTTGTCTTCACCATCACATTCTGTACATACAGAATCTTCACGGCCTTCTGTTAAGATTTGGGTTACTTTTCCATACACCTTGCCGTCTCTTTCATAAATATCTATGATAGATTTTGCTTCTCCAGACACATCGTCAATGGTTTTCCATTTTCCGAAGACATCTTGTGCGGTACTCGTAAAACTTACAAAGGCTATTGCTATAATTAGTATAAACTGCTTCATATTACCTACCAAGCATTCCTTTCTTAAGCTTGCTATCTGCTGGGTCGTTACCTAACCAGATACCAAATAGAGCTTTTTTGAAAGCAGCGCTTTTGATCACTCCAAGCTGTGCGCTATTTTTATATACCACTACACCTTTTCCTTTTTGGTTTGTGATATCAAAAACATCACCTTCTACTATTTCATCACTGAAAAAAGATACGAAGCTTTTAATTTCATCTGCAATCGGGGCTGTGTTATCACCTGTAGAAGCTTCAAAACCATCTTTTACTGCTTCACTCATTGCTTCACTACTCACAAAACTAGATGTAATTACTAAGCGGATCGCCATTGTATCATCTGAAGTTATGATTGCTTTTGCATCACTAGATTTTGTTGGCAAGTATAAACCACCAGAATATAATTTAAGCACCATTGCTTTTTTACGGATACCCGCTCCGTTAAGCACTAATTCTTGTGCACTGAAATTTAGTGAATTCGGCAAGGTTACTTCACCGACTTGCGTTTGAGCGAATGCCATATTTACTGATACCATTGCTACTAGGAGGAAAATTACTTTTTTCATTTTTGTGTTTTAATTTAAGTTATTGTTCGTTTTTGTTTTAAATCTAGCCTAAATAAGGCAATGTTGAGTTCAAACCCTAATAATAATAGATTTGCGTTGATCCAAATATATAACATCATTATCAACAATGCTCCCAGCGAACCATATAATTCGTTATAGTTAGAGAAATTCTCTATGTATATCCCGAAAAAATAAGTGGTCATAATAAAAAGCAAAGTCGTTATTAAAGCGCCAAGAGAAAAGAATTGTATTTTTCTTCCTTCTTTTGTACCAAAGTAATACAGCGTCGATACTGCTACATACACCATTACAACAAAGACTGTTATTTGTAATAAAGCGATCCAAAACAGATCATTTTTTATATAATCACGTCCTGTTAAGTCGTTGATTAAGAACTCTCCAAATACAATCACTACTACAGTAATAAGCAACAACAATGCCAAAAGTAGAGATACAGAAAACGCAACCGCATACTGTCTAAAAAAACCGCGATTGAGCTGGACGTGATACGATTCTTCAAAGGCACTAAAAGCTGCATTTACACCATTTGCAGCTAAGAACAAAGAAAGAATAATCACAAAAGAGAGCAAGCCTCCACGAGGGTTCACCGCGATATCTGCAATGACTGGGTAAAACAAATCTGCCGTTTGGGCGGGCAATGCTTCTTCTATAACAATTAAGAAACGCGTCTGAAACCCATCAATTTTTATATAGGGAATCAAGTTTAAGATGAATAACAAAAAAGGAAATAGTGCCACAAAAAAACTATAGGCAATAGAACTCGCTCGAGGTGAGAAAGACCCCTTAATAATCCCCGTACCGTAAATATCAAACAAGCGATACAACGTAAGTCCTTGCAGCCCCGGAATTTTTATTTTCCGGCTCCACTTTACAATGTTCCTTATTACAGGGATGTTTGTGTTATATTCTTCTTTTTGCTCGTTCACTATACGGCTTTAAGACTTAAGTCCATATTATAAACAGAGTGTGTCAAAGCACCACTTGAGATAAAATCTACACCACATTCTGCATATTTTCGAGCAGTATCAAGGGTGATGCCTCCACTACTTTCTGTAAGACATTGATCACCTATAAGTGACACAGCCTTACGAGTATCTTCATAGTTAAAGTTGTCTATTAAGATTCTATAGACGCCTTGCGTTGTAAGTATTTCTTTAATCTCATCTAGGTTTCTTGCCTCTACGATAATTTTAAGATCAAGTAAGTGATCCTCTAAGTATTGAACGGTAGTTTCAATAGCCTTTGTGATTCCACCGCAGAAATCAATATGGTTATCCTTGAGCATTATCATATCATATAACGCAAAACGATGATTCTCTCCTCCTCCTATTTTCACAGCCCATTTTTCTAAAGCTCGAATTCCTGGTGTTGTTTTTCTAGTATCTAATATTTTGGTTTTGGTGCCTTCTAGTAACTTGACGTAGGCATTGGTTTTAGTTGCAATAGCACTCATCCGTTGCATAGCATTCAGCACTAATCGCTCTGCCTTTAGAATAGACTGCGAATTTCCTTCCACATAAAAAGCAATATCCCCGTTTTTTACAGCAGCTCCATCTTGTATTTTTACGTCAATTTTCAGTCCTGGATCTACATAGTCAAACACTTGTTTTGCAAACTCAACTCCGGCTATAATTCCTTCATCCTTAACCAATAGCTTTGCTTTACCTTGCGCATCCTCTGGGATGCACGCAAGCGAACTATGGTCGCCGTCACCTATATCTTCCCGTATTGCGTTAGCTATGGTGATACCTATTTCTTTCCTGAATTGTTTTTCTGAAATCATCTACTCAACATTATATTCTCAAAAATATAGTATTTTTAGGGACTCAAAGCTTATCAATGTTAAAAAAACTTATAATTGTCTTTCTCTTACCGCATTACCCGAATCGATTTTTAAAGGCGAACGCCTTCACAATATTATAGTTGAATAAATGAAAATCACCCTTCTAGCCATCGGTAAAACCGACGATAAAAAACTAATAGAACTCACCGAGGTCTATATCAAACGTCTAAGTCATTATGTTTCATTTACTTTTGAAATCATTCCAGACATCAAAAAAGCAAAGAACCTATCTGAAGCGCAACAGAAACAACTAGAAGGTGAAGAGATTTTAAAACGCACCCAAACAGCTGACGCGCTTATTCTTCTCGATGAAAAAGGAAAAACATATAGCTCGGAGAAGTTTAGTCAGTACCTGCAAAAACATATGAACAGCGGCCTCAAGAACCTCATCTTTGTGATAGGAGGTCCTTATGGCTTTAGCGACGAGATGTACAGCAGAGCAAACGGAAAAGTGTCATTATCTGCAATGACGTTCAGCCACCAAATGGTACGGCTTTTTTTTATAGAGCAAATTTATCGAGGGTTCACTATTTTGAGAAATGAGCCTTATCATCATAGATAAAAATAAAAAACGAATACGAACTTGGACTTAAGGGAAAAGTAATATTCGAATTCATTACCAGTTTTGATCCCCTAAGGCATCATCCAGCAATCTAGACCATCAGCAACCATGTGCAATAACAATCCCAAGGCAAAAAGTCGCAAAGGCTTTATAAAAGCACACACCACATAAACGCCTATCGCCCAATAGCTATGTAAAAAATGAAAACCTATACTACAACGACCAGGATCGAATATAGGATTCGCGAAAAGATGATCAACATCGACCACCATCATAGCAATCATAATAAGAAATGCTTTTTTCCATTGTGAATTGTAAAACAGAAGCGCCACCAACAATGGTAAAGTAAAATGAAGGCCGTAATGAATAAACGTCTGAAACATTATTGCAGCTTAAATAAGCGTCTTAACCAAGTGAGTTTGGTCTTAGAATAAGGCGAAAACTTGATAGGCAACTCGATCCAGGTTGGCTTGTCCATAATGCTCTTATAGTGCGTAAAACAGTCAAAACCAGATTTCCCATGATAGGACCCTATACCGCTAGTGCCAACGCCACCAAAGGGTAAATGCGGATTACTAATATGCATTACCGCCTCATTTACAGCACCTCCACCAAAGGACAACTCGTTTAATACACGATTCTTTGTTCTAGAATTAGAAGTAAAAACATATAAAGATAATGGTTTCGGAAATTTTCTAACATTTGCAATTACCTCATCCAAATCAGAGAAAGTAAGCACTGGTAGTATCGGTCCAAAAATCTCTTCTTTCATAGCAGGATGATCCCAAGAAACATTTGTTAATATCGTTGGCGAGATGTATCTGTCTGCCTTATTACTTTCTCCACCAAAATGTGTTTTTGAAGCGTCTAGCATTTCTGTAAGCCGATCAAAGTTACGCTCGTTTATAATCTGAACATAATTATCATTCTCAAAAGCATACGCTGCATTTTCTATTTCGGCGATCGCGTGTTTTAGGAATTCTTGTTCTTGGCTTTTATGTATAAGCACATAATCTGGTGCGATACAGGTCTGACCTGAGTTTAAGAATTTCGCCCAAATTAATCGCTTCGCTGTCATTTTTAGATTTGCATCTTTTGCGATAATTGCAGGGCTTTTTCCACCTAACTCAAGGGTCACGGGGATTAACCTTTCAGCAGCAGCTTTGTATACTATTTTACCCACGGTAGTACTACCTGTAAAGAAAATTTTATCAAAATCTTGATTGAGTAGTGCTGTAGTTTCGTCAACACCCCCTTCAATAACTTTAAATATACGAGGGTCAAAAGCTTCATTGATAAGCTTCGCCATAATGCTTGAGGTTGCACCTGGCAACTCACTTGGCTTTAAAACAACCGTGTTGCCCGCTGCTATTGCCGCAACTGCCGGTGCAAGTGATATTTGATAAGGATAGTTCCAGGCCCCAATGACCAGGCAGGTCCCTAATGGTTCTGGAATGATATAACTCTTTGCAGGGAAGTTGGCGATGTTAGTAGAGACCTTTTGTCTTCTTGACCATCTATGAATATTTCGTTTTGCTTCTTTGATATCCTGTTGTACAACAGCGAGCTCCGTT
>Ga0307492_10000576_pt1 | contig 15551 bp, 13 predicted proteins | sample SI3LmetaG_FD_202365 | JGI IMG/M metagenome (GOLD analysis project Ga0307492, IMG submission 202365) | Sea-ice brine microbial communities from Beaufort Sea near Barrow, Alaska, United States - SI3L | ecosystem: Environmental > Aquatic > Marine > Coastal | place: USA: Alaska | collected 2017-05-06 | reverse complement strand
TTGTTGTTGCAATCAGTGACCGAAGAAAAGCGTTACCAGTAGACCAACTTTTAGAATGTAAACTCAATCATATCAATTGTATTGATTTTGTTGCTTTTTGGGAAAGAGAGAAAGGAATGTTGCGCCTAGATAGGTTAAACCCTAGTTGGATTATTTTTAATGATGGTGGTAATCGTGGTGCTGTAGGTCATATGCTTAGTCGTTTTTTTGATGTGTTATTTAGTTCTGTCATTCTTGCTTTTATGTTACCTATTTTATTAATCACAGCAATAATGATATATATTGAAAGCGGGTTTAACGGACCAATATTTTATAGACAAGTACGTGTCGGTTTAAATGGTAGGAATTTCGAACTGCTCAAATTTCGCAGTATGGTTGTTGATGCTGAAAAGAAAGGTGAAGCAAAATGGGCTAGTCAAAATGATGCGAGAGTAACGAGAATTGGCAAATTTATTCGCAAAGTTAGAATAGATGAGTTGCCTCAAGTACTTAACATATTCAGAGGCGATATGAGTATTGTAGGCCCACGACCTGAAAGACCTGAATTTGTAGATAAATTATCTGAAAAAATACCATTTTATAAGAATAGGCATAGCGTAAAGCCCGGTTTAGCTGGCTGGGCGCAATTAAAGTACCCTTATGGTGCAAGTGATGAAGACGCTTATAATAAATTACAGTACGATCTTAATTATGTTAAAAATCAATCAGTTTTGATGGACGCGCTTATTTTATTACAAACCATAGAAGTGATACTATTAGGCAAAGGCGCGCGTTAAAAATATTTAACAACTTAAATTGACAAATTGTTAGTTTTAAGTTTTGTTACTAAACGGAGTAAAAGAATGAAGCAACAAAAAAACAATATAATAATCAAGCTATTAGTGTTGTCGATAGCATTTATTTTAACCTCATGTGCAGAAAAACAGATTGTAAATAGTTATTCTGCAAAACCTCATGTAAATAAGAAATTATTAGTTGCAGAATACTTGATTGGTGTTGATGATAAGGTACAAGTTGATGTCTGGAAACATGCTGATTTAACCGTTAATGTACCTGTTCGTCCAGATGGAATGATCTCAGTTCCGCTTATTGGTGAAGTATTAGCTGGCGGTAAAACACCTAATGATGTTGCCGCGGATATTCAGAGGAGGTTATCAAAATATATTAAACAACCAAATGTGGCTGTTATCTTAATGGAACTGAGAAGTCACGAGTATTTATCTCGTGTGCGTGTAACTGGTTCAGTAAGAACTCCATTGTCTTTGACATTTAGACAAGGCATGACTGTCCTTGATGTTGTATTGGCTGCTGGCGGGTTAAATGATTTTGCATCGGGTAACAGTACAAAATTGTTTCGAAAACTAGACGGCAAAATTCAAGCAATTAATATTGATTTAGATGATATTTTTTCTAACGGCGAAATGGAAACCAATTACGCTATGGAGCCTGGCGATATACTATCTATTCCTGAACGCACTTTTTAAATAAAAGAATACTGAGACATAATAATGAATGAAATTATAGGATTTATATTCCATTTAGTCACGAAAGAGGCTCTACAACGTAAAAAGTTAGTAATAGCGCTTTATGTTGGAACATCCTTCTTTTTTGCAGTGATTGCTTGGGTTTTACCTCAAGTTTTTACTTCTTCAGCAACGATTATTGTTGAGGATCGTAATATTATTGCGCCGTTAATGAAAGGAACTGCGCAAACCTCGGTATTGACTGAACCCTTAAAGCTTGCAAAAACAATGATGAGTAGCCGTACTACATTGCGAGAGGTTTTAGATATTGGAGGATGGATTAAGGAAGATACACCACAAAAAGATGTCGACAGTTTGATTGAAGATTTGAGAACTCGAACAGATATTTCAAATACAGGAAAGAAAATCATTCATATTACTTATAAAGATAGAGAAGCTCAAAGAGCCTATATTGCCACTAAAGCAATGTCTGAAATTTTTATTAGAGAAAGCATTTTGCTAAAACAAAAAGACAGTGAAAATGCTTATAATTTCATTAATGATCAGTCGGAAATTTATCACAAAAAATTGATAGGCGCAGATCGTGCAATTAAGGAGTTTCGTGAAAAAAATGTTGACTCAACTCCCGGCGCTATGCAAGTTGCCAATGAAAGAGTGCTAGCTTTAACCCGTCAAATAGAAGATTTAGATATAGAGGTTTTAGGAGCGAACAGTAAACTTAATACTCAGAGGCTTCAACTATCTGGCGGGGGTGGTGCTGAAAATACCGCTAGCATTGAAAGAGAAGTTGCGCTTCGAACAAGGGTTACTGCATTAAAATCTCAACTAGAAGACCTTAGGCTAACCTTTGAAGATACTTATCCAGATATCGTTCAAATACTAAGTCAAGTAACGTCTACAGAGAATAAAATAAAAAAAGAAATAATTTCTAGAGTTTCTAAGGGTGAAAATGTAGTTAGATCACAAGAGCTATCAGATTCGCCTTTTGCTCAAGAATTAAGAAGTGAAATATTGAGCACACAAACGAATATTTCAACTTTGAATAATAAGAAAGAGCAGTTAAACAAACTACTCGATAACGAACGTTTAAAGATTAATCGAATTAATGCTGTTGATGTTGAAATAACAGAATTAACTAGGGAGTCCCAAGTTAATGAACAAAAATATAACCAACTAGTTGAGCAACGCGAGATTGCTAGAATTTCAAGAGATATGGATTTGGCTAACCAAGGTATTAATGCGCGAATTCAAGAAGCAGCATTTGTTCCAGCGAGCCCTAAAGGTCTTCGTTTTATTCATATAATGATTGTCGGTTTGTTATTTAGCTTTGGTGTTCCAATTGTTGTTGTTTTTGGGTTAACAATACTTGACCAAAAAGTAAGAGATATCAACGTAATAAGTAACAAACTTAAACTGCCTGTTTTAGCATCGGTTTATCCCGTAAAGAGCAATTCCGAGATTAATAAACAAAAAACGAAAATATTTACCTCGGCAATTATCGTTATAATCGTTTGGGTTCTTTACGGTGTTGAAATTTGGTTAAAAGTGGGGGGAATAGAGTTATGAGTATAATAGAATCAGCATTTCTCAAAAATCAAAAGTATGACAGTCAGGAGCAATCTAATAATAGAGAGCGCAGCCGAAAAAGAAAACAGAACAAAAATGGATCTCAAACTGTGACAAACCAGTTATCAATTCGAGAAGATATTGCTGCAATGTCTCAAGTAAGAGAGTTCACTAAAGAAGAATATTCTGAACGTGGATTAATTTCAAGATATCTAGATGACACTAATTTAATGAATGAATACCGTAATATGCGGACTAAATTATTAGCCGTTGGTACAAAAGAAAATTTTGTGACCATGATTACTTCTGTTTCACCTGAGTTTGATGCAAGTTTGGTAACGGCTAATATAGCATCAACTTTTGCGTTGGACGAAGGGAAAACATCAGTAGTAATTAATGCTAATGGAGCAAGTGAAAAGTCTAATGATATATTTGATACCAAAACAGGACTAGGTCTCGTTGATACGTTGGTTTCAGATGTGTTGCCAGTCGAAGATATTATTTATGAAACGCCGGTTAAGAGGTTAAGGTATATACCGATAGGCAATAATCCTGAAAGCTCTGCAGAACATTTTAGTGATATACGTATGAAAAAAACAATGGAAAGTATTCTCGAACGATACGATGAACGCTTTATTTTTATTAACGCACCGTCTATAGCTAGTTCTGCTGATACAAGAATATTGCTAGATGTCTGTGAACGAGTCATTTTGGTTGTGCCGTATGGTATGTGTACTGAAGATAATATTAGACAGGCAGTATTGGCTATTGGTAGTGAGAAATTGGTCGGCGTTATCCTAGAAGAATTTTAATGAGTAGTTTTTTAATGAATTTAACCTGCCCAACCTTAACCAGCAATTTAGGTCTTCCGATTATAAAAAAAACGAGGTTATGGGTTGCTTTGCCTTTAATATTGGCAGCAAATCCATTACTAGCTATTGATTTTAATTACACTCTTTTTTCTACAATTAGACACAGTGATAACCTGACACAAAATGAAGCCGGTGAATCTGGCGAGTCCTTGAATACAGGTGGCACTTTTTCCTTTGTTAATGAAGCGCGCTCAGTCTGGTTTGTTGATGTTTCTGGCTCAGCTTCTAAAGAATATTTTTTAGACGATGAATTATCAGCTCAAGATCGAAATACGTTATCAGCATCTGTAACCTATACAGCACCTAAGTCCAACTTTGAATTTCTATTAAGAGATGATTTTTCACAAGCACCAAGAGACCGTTTTGCTACACAAGAGGTTGATAATTTGGTTGACGTTAATGTGGTTACCGCAATACCTTCATATTTTTTTAATATTACGCCTATTGACCAAGTTTATGCGGAAATCATTTATTTAGACTCAACTCGAGACGCAATAGAAAATAATGTTACAGGTCAAGAGACATTTGATTTTGTTAATATTGCGAAAGAGGTTAGGTATGAAAAGACTTTAAACCCAACCTCTGAAATATCATTAGTCTTTGACTCAATTAATACTTGGTTTGCAGCCGAGTCAAGCGGTACCGACTTCGTTCAAGGTAATTTATTCCTGCGCTGGGTTGGTCGAGGTGTACAAAATCAATTACAAGTTGAAATTGGGCAAACACGTGTTGAAGATGCTAATGGTGAAGATTTTGATACTACACTTTTTAATTTATTATTTAATCGCCAAATAACCCAAGATCAAAACTTTTCTTTTAGTATTAGAAATGGTGTGAATTTTACTATTAGTCAGAGTTTTATTGATGACTCTATTGTCGTCGATGATCAACAGAGTACTTTTGGTGAAGCTCAAAAAATTAAAGTGGCCAATATTCTTTATACAGCAGCAGGTGACACAATTAGTGGTGATGCAGCACTGTTTTATTCTGAATATGAAACAGCTGATGGTGAAAATAATGAATCTAGACAGGGACTTGCTCTTAATGCCACCTATTCAATGAGCCAATATTTTTCAACGGCCCCGCAAACTAATATAACGGTAGGTTATCAAATAAATAAAAGCTCTTTGGACGTTGAGGTTGGAGATGATATCGATAATAAAGTTGAAATATTTGATATTCAGTTTAATTATTTCGCAAGACCTACTTTATCTTATTTTATTGCTTTACAAAAAAGAGCTACCAATAGTTCTCGGATTACTGCGCAGTTCTCGGATGGAGATTCTAGTTCTATGAGTGTGGGGTTTAATTATGCGCCAGCTGGCAACCGTTAATTAAAAAATTCGATAAGGAAGAATTTCCAGTGGCAACAATTTTTATGTATCACGCGGTTGGCAATGAACAACAGATCCAAGATTCAGATCCTTATTATGCTGTTAGTGAAAGACAGTTTTGTGAACATATCAGTATTATTAAGTCTAGCGTCGCACTTGCTAAACAGTTATTAGCGACCAAAGATGTTACAACAGAATCAATAGTTACAGATTCAAATAAAGTAACAGAAAGCTGTATCACATTTGATGATGGCCATTTATCAAACTATTTGGTTGCATTCCCTCTGCTTAAAAATAAGAACTTAACTGCCGAGTTCTATGTTAATACCTCCATGGTTGGCAAGGATAATTTTATGACGTGGGAACAACTCAAAGAGATGAATAATGAGGGTATGAGCATACAGTCTCATGGTCATACACATGGTTATTTTTCAGATATGAATGAGGAAGAAATTACTCATGAGTTAAAAATATCAAAATCTATGATTGAGTCAAACTTGGGAAATCAGGTTGTTGTTTTTGCACCACCAGGTGGACGCACAGACAAACGTGTTTCTAGAATTGCCAAATCATTAGGGTATTTGTGTGTCGCAAATTCTAGACCGGGATTAATACCCTTTTTTAAGTCTTTTGAAATCCCTCGTTTTGCCATATTAAAACACACAAATAAAGAAAAAATTATTGATTGGCAAAGTCGATGGAGCATAGCAACAATCAAAGAAGTTATTCGCTACTATATCTTTCGAATCGCTAAATATGTTCTTGGTAACCAACGCTATGATAAAATACGATTAAAATTATTGGGTGCAAGTGACTAGTATGGTGTTAGTATTTTGGTTTTCAATTTTTTTAATGGTTTATATTTTTGCTGGATATCCGCTCTTATTACTTGTGTGGAAAAAAACATTTGCTAAAAAATATGAAGCTAAGCCAATACAAGAACCCTCTTCTTTACCAAATGTCGACGTCATATTAATTGTTAGAAATGTCGCGACGATAATAAATGAAAAATTAGATTCTCTTTTTTCAATAGATTATCCCCAAAATAAATTTAATATCATTATTATTTCTGATAATTCAACTGATGAAACAGTCAATATTATTAATGGTTTAAAAAATGATTCCATTATCTGTGTTGATAATAAAAATAAATCGAGTAAATCTGCAGGGTTAAATCAGGCTATTGCACTATCTACTGCAGAAGTTTTAATGCTGACAGATGCTAGGCAAAAACATGAACCTTCTTCACTCAAGTATTTAGTCGCACATTTTTCAGATACTTCAATTGGAGCTGTTAGTGGCGAACTTGTTTTAATTGATCCTGATACCAATGAATTCTCAAAGGGAATGGACGCTTATTGGCGTTATGAGAAGTTTATTCGCGGGCTGGAATCCGATATTGATTCAGTAGCTGGTGTGACCGGCGCAATTTATGCGATGAGACGTGAGTATTATGATCCTATTCCTGATGAAACACTTTTAGATGATGTTTTAATACCTATGAATTTGATTCTAAAATCTAAAAAAGTAAAGTTTGAATCGAAAGCAATTGCTTATGATATTCCATCTGATGATTTATCCAGAGAAAAAATTCGTAAAACTCGCACGCTTGCTGGGAACTGGCAGTTACTAGAATTAAATCCGTCTTTACTTAACCCTTTGAAGAATCCGATTTGGCTTCAATTTGTATCCCATAAAATATTGCGACTGATAAGTCCTATATTAATTTTGTTAATATTTATTTCTAATATCTATATATTTAGTAGTAGCCCTTTTTATTCGATAGTTTTTATTGCTCAAGTAATAGCCTATGGGACAGTTTTATTTTCTGAATTTAATCCTATTTTGATAAATTTTAAACCACTAAAAATATGGCGTTCTTTTCTAGTTTTGATGTGGTTTACTTGGTTGGGTTTCTGGTCATTTATCACTCGGCAACATTTGGCAATTTGGAAATAGAATGAAAAAAATACGTGTTTTACATGTGGTTCTATCCTTAGGTACTGGCGGTCTAGAAAATGGAATCATTAATATTATTAATGGTTCAAACAAGGATGAATTTCATACAGATGTTATTTGTATTAGAGAGCAGGGAGAATTGCATTCTAGAATACAAAATTCATCTACTAAAGTTTTTTTTGATACCTCGTTAGCTAATGGGTTGATTGATTCAGTAAAACATATAAGACAAACGATAATAAATGAAAGATACGATATTGTTCACACTCATGGTTGGGCTACTATGCTTGCGGGTTATTTAGCTCTTAAATCTATGACCTTTAATAAATCAAAACCTATTATTATCAATGGAGAGCATGGAACGCTTTATTTTGAATCAAAACAACAAATTTTAATGCAAAGATTTTTATTTAAGCGAATGCGTTTGAATTTGTCGGTTTCAGTAGCACTTGTTAAAGAAGTCGCAAGGCGCTTTAACGTTCCAACTAGGCTATTTAAAGCTGTGTTAAATGGTGTCAATGTTGTTAAATTTAGTCCCAACTTGGAAAAAAGAAATATTGTCAGAGACGAATTAGGAATAAAAGACGAGAATATTTTAATCGGTAGTGTCGGGCGTTTAGTCGAAGTAAAAAATTATCCTAGTTTAATCAGAGCATTTTCATTATTGTTAAAAAGACAGCCTAACACGCGTTTAGCATTAGCTGGAGATGGTCCTGAAAAAGCCAGATTGAGTGTTTTAATTGATGAGTTAGACTTGAAGGATAAAGTGTTTCTTTTAGGAAGACGAGAAGATGTGCCTTCAGTTATGAATGCATACGATATATTTGTATTACCGTCATTTAGAGAAGGATTATCTAATACAATCTTAGAGGCAATGTCGGCGGCTCTTCCAGCTGTTGTTACTAATGTTGGGGGTAGTCCAGAGATTGTAATTGAGAATAAAACAGGTCACTTATTCGAGGTTAGTAATATAATTCAATTAGCTGATTTATTAGAGTCTTTGATTATTGACAAAGGTAAATTACAAATAATGTCGGCTGATGCAAGAGAGCATGTTGTTAAAAATTATTCGTTAGAAACTATGGTCAAGAATTACCAGCATACTTATCGAGATTTACTTAATAAAAAACTAAGCACAGGTAGTTTATAGCATGGCATTCGCTTATTTTTTCTATTTCGCAAGTTTCATAACTAGTATTTTTAATCCTTTTTATGGTTTAGTCGCGTTAATATTTAGTGTGCTGATACGGTTTCAAGATCGTTTTCCTGCAATAGCCTCTATTAAACCATTTAGTTTACTTTTTCTGGGTCTAATAATCGGTTGTATAGTCAATAAAGATAAACTTTCACAGCATATATGGAAGCAAGATAAGTTACTCATGGGCATGTTGTTTTTTTCTATTTTTGGATTATTGGTTATGGAGCCGGGAGACATCATTTCAGAGACTTGGGAATTTGTTAGCTCATTAGCTTTTTATTACTTTGCAACTAGAATTATGCAAACGCCAAAACAATTTGTAATATTATTCTCAGTAATGTCTGCTTGTATAGTTTATATGGGATACGAAGCTATCGTTGACGTAGCATTAAATCCAGAAACCTCGATTTTTATTGATGTTAGAAATGGTCGTTGGCAAGGACTCGGTTATTACCAAAATGCGAATGAATTTGGCCAATTAATGATAACCACTTTGCCATTTTTATTTGCAGCTCTATTAATGAGAAGTAGTATATTAATTAAATTAGTATCCATTATTTTTATTTCAATACTAATTTATGTTGTTGGTAAAACCGGATCTAGAACCGTTATGGTGTTATTAGGTATGATGGTTATTTTGACTCTTATACTTCGTGGTAATGGCAATATAATTAAGAAAGGAATTAGCGGCGGAATTTTAGGTATGCTGTTATTAGTTGTTCTTTCATTTGCTCCTGGACCGATACAAGATAGATTGCAAACAGTGCTAGATGCTGGCTCGGATAAATCTTTTCAAGGAAGGACACGTGCTTGGGGACATGGTTTTGATATGGTTATGTGGTACCCAATTACAGGTGTGGGAAAAGGACAATGGAATGAATACCATGGATTAATGCCTCATAACTCCTATGTTCAAATAATGGCTGAGTTAGGTCCGGTTGGAATATTTTTATTTCTTTGGATACTTAAACTTTGTTTTATGGAATTTAAACCATTTTTTGTAGAAACAGATGCAGACCCTCCTAAGAGTGAAGGGCTCACAACAGGAAATCAAGTGATGGGATTGAATGAGGCTAACGAAGAGCTTCATCCAATTTTTGGCACACCAATGATTTCCTCAGATAAGGGAATTCAAAATAACAATACTGAGATTATAGTAGATGAGAATGAAGACTCAACAAAGCTCATTTATGAAAAAACTGATATGCAGAAAAAGACTATTATTATTGCTATTGTTGTGGTTATGGTTGGTTGGTTAGTCTATATCTTTTTAGGTAATCAAGGTTATGCCGTTTGGACTTACTTCTATATAGGTTTGTGTAGTGGAGTGAGAAATTTTCATCCTAAAGTAATCGGAAGAATAAATGCTTAATTATTTAATCATAATTATATTATCGCTAGCTGCGTTATTCGTGTTGTTAATTACTATATACGTAAAAAAGAAAAGAATAAATGTGTGGTTAACATCCTATCTAAAAAGACTTTTTATAAAAGTTGATACGAAAGATGAAGTAGTTGATATTATGCTTTTATTTGTCGATCACTTTGAAATGAATGGTCATGCCGATAGACTTGAAGCTTGGGATATTCGATATCCCCAAATGGCTAGTAAACATAAAGACAGCGATGGACAACACCCCAAACATAGTTTTTTTTATGCGATGGATTTGATGCATGAACATGAACTTGAAAGATTACAACATCTAGTGAAGGACGGTTATGGTGAATTTGAGCTTCACTGGCATCACGATCACGATGACGAAAATTCTTTTGTAGAAAAACTGAATGACGCTCTCGATATATTTCATAAGTATGGCTATATGAAACCTTACAAAGAGGGACAAAAAGCCTGTTTTTCTTTTATCCATGGAGATTGGTCTTTAGGTAATTCTCGGGGTGAAAACTTTTGTGGAGTGGATAACGAGATTAACTTACTAAAACAAGTAGGTTGTTATGGTGATTATACATTTCCTGCTTTATTTAATGAAGCTCAACCACCCTTCATCAATAATATTTATTATTCAGACAATAATGATAGCCCTAAATCCTATTTCCAAGGACGTGATGCTAAAGTTGGTAAAAAAGAATCTAAAGATGAGTTTATGATTTTTCAAGGACCTCTTAATATCAATTGGCGAGACTGGCGACATAGATGGCATCCTACAATTGAAGACGGTGACATTAATCAATTCCCAACACATGATGACCCTAGACGTATAGATTCTTGGCTGAGGCAAAAAATTCACGTAGAAGGGCAACCAAACTGGCAGTTTGTGAAGATATTTTGTCATGGCGCTCAAGATCATTTATCCGTTGTCAGCGATACGACAGATCGAATGTTTAGTTATTTAGAGTCAAAATATAACGATGGAAAGAACTATCGTCTTCATTATGTGACAGCGAGAGAGGCTTATAATATTGTAAAGGCCGCGGAAGATGGAAAAACTGGCAACCCGAACGAATTTCGGGATTATATTATTCCCCACCCTTTAAAGCGTTAATGTTTAAAATTAATGACTAATAAAGAGATCATAAATTGATAAAAAAACTTATAAAAATATTTGTTCTATATTTTGGCCCTTGGAGTCTTATGCGACTCATCAAGAGAAGAAAGGAGGGAGCTGGAATATCCATTTTGTATGGTCATCGAGTACTATCCGATGCGATTATTGCAGATAGAAATGATCCACGACGAATTACTGGACATACAAGTGTTAGTGAAGTTGAATCAGCAATTGTAGAGTTAAAAAAACGTTTCAATATAATTTCTATGGATGATGCTGTTTGCCAACTAGCTAAACAAGGTGTTAAAGAAGAATCTGTTGTGTTAACTTTCGATGATGGTTTTAAAGATAATTTTAAATATTTGTTACCTGTTCTCCAAAAACACCAAGTTCCAGCAACCTATTATATAAATTCCTCAGTAATTGATACTCAGCGTAACCTATGGTTTCAATCAGTTATCAATTATTTTTTTGCAGTGAATGAAAGTAATGTAAAGGTTGAATTAACCAATAAAGAATATGATTTGTCGACTTCGGCAAAACGATACTCCTCAGCCTTTGATTTTATGCAATATTTGCAAGCAAACTTTGCACCGGAAGAGTTTCATAAGATTATTGAATCAGTAGCAGGTGATAAAGCTCTTCCTGAAGAAAGTGATTATCATTTGAGTTGGAATGAATTAGAGATATTATCAAAAGACCCCCTAATTACATTAGGAGCGCATAGTTACAATCATTATCCTTTGGGATACTGTAGTGAAGAACTATCCAAGTTTGAAATTGAAAAGTCGGTTAATGATTTAGAAGAAAGGCTTGGGGTAGAGGTTAAACATTTTAGTTACCCTAGAGGCCATGTTGAAGATTTTAATGATCGGCATATAAAAGTGTTAAAAGACTTAGGTATCTCTTCTGCGGTTACAACTATTAGAGGCGTGAATAGAAAGGGGCAAGACCTTTACCAAATAAAACGTATTGGTTTTCCTCAAAATATTAGCGATGATGTGGAAGAGTTTCTTTGGCACGTTGGCGGTATCCCGCAAATTATTTCTAGCTTACGAAATTAAATAACAATAAGAACATTAAATAATATGAGATTAAGTACCCAAGTCATTTTAACCAGTATCAGTAAATCACTGAAACACGTTGGCGTATTTATACTAGCTATATTTTTAACTCGATATTTTACTAAATATGAATATGGTACTTATATTCAAATAATGTTGATTGCTAATACTGCTATTTATCTCGCCATTTTCGGTATTCCTTCTAGCGTTTACTATTTTTTACCTCGTTCGAAAGAAAAAAAACGAATGATGAAAAACACCATTAGTCTTTTACTTTTGGTTTCCATTATTATTTCCATTTGTATTTATTACTCTATGGATGTTATCTCAAACAAAATGAACAATCCTAGTTTGGCTGACTATGCTTGGCTAATCGCAGCGTTCATTTTATTTCAAATACCCACAAAATTATATGAGCCTTTTATGGTATCGACTCAAAACGTTATGAGGTTTGTTGCAATTAACGGTAGTTTTAATTTGGGATTTTTATTAGTTATATTAATACCCGTTCTTTTAGGATGGGAGCTACAACAAGTAATGATTAGTTTACTCTATTTCTTTGTAGCACAGCTAATCGCCGTTTATTTAATGATATTTTATACTTATTTTCAATTGCAAGATGATCCTGATGGCGAAGAATATAAAGTGACTAAGCAAATTTCTTACTCGTTACCTATCGGTTTTTCTGGCGCAATTTCTCAGTTAGGTATTGTTATAGATAAGGCGATTGTTAGTGGTTACTATAATCCAGAAATGTTAGCGGTCTATACAAGAGGGGCAATGGAGATTCCAATGCTGAATGTGATTTCTAACTCACTCGGCAATATATTAATGCCTCGATTTGTAGAAGAATACCGTTTAGGAAATATAGATACCGTCGTTAAGCTTTGGCATAGTTCAATTAAAATGATGGCTATGTTTATTTATCCAGCATTAGTGTTTTTTTTACTTACCGCCGATCATTTAATACCATTTTTATTTACCGACGCTTATATTGATAGTGTCATTATTTTTCAGGTTTATACTCTCGGTTTGATAACGCGAATCACCAGTTACGATGCTATTGTAAGAGCCGTAGGTAAGACAAAAATACTTTTTAAAATGGCAATGATAGCGGTTTTTTTAAATATAACATTTACAGTTGTGTTGATTGAATTCATTGGTATTGTTGGCGCGCCATTAGCAACCGTTTTGGTTGGCACAACTTTGCGCTTTGGTTATTTAATGATTATAACTAAATTACTTAACATCAGTATGTTATCCGTTTTTCCGTGGGTATCGCTTGCTAAATTACTATTTTCTTCAGCGTGCGCTGCATTGATAGTATTACCCATACTAATGCTAGATTTATCCCATTTCGAATTATTAGCGATTTCAGGTAGCATTTACGGCGCTGTTTATTTGCTAGCACTTCGTTTTAGTAATGCATTAGGGGCGTCGGAAAAAAAATCTATCAGACGACTATTGCCAAACAAACTTAGCTGGATTATTTAATATAAATAATAATGTTTTATATCGATTTGAACTCTACCTTTGTAGAGTTTATGACTCAGTTAAACCAATAAGAATATCAATTAATGAATAGATTGAAAAAAATAGTATCGAGCAAGAATTGGAACTTGGATTCCGATACCTTTGCACGTTTGGACTCAGTGGTTCATCAGCTTTTGAATAGTTTCTTGTTGCAAAGTTCTGATATCATCGAGATCGAGCAATTCTCAAGCTATTTTGTCACACATGTTTATAAACTAACTTTATCACACAATGAAAATAGAGAAAATATTTACATCAAACTTGCTTATTTACCTCCAGAGCATGAAGAACGACAACGAGGACGTATTAAGTTTGAATACGACTCAACAAAACAAGTTTACGAACTATTTTTAAAAAATACTTATGGAACAAGTGTTGAACCGGTAGCCTATTATAAACAAGAAGCCGCTTTTGCGATGCATGAAATGCAGGGTGAGAGATTAGATAATATTTTGATTGCTCGAATGCGCCCGTTTAATTCTAAATCAGTGCCTCTCTTAGAAGAGTCTATGAATGGCGCTGGTAAGTGGCTAAGAGAGTTTCAAACCTCAATGCCAGTTATCGGCAATAGCCACACGAATGAGAAAGAACTAGAAGAGCGCATTTCTATTTATCTTAAAAAAGTGTCAGATGAAACCGGAACACTAATTAATTCAAATCTAGTCACTTCATTAGAGAATAAAGCTCACAAACTCGTTAGTGAGTTTGCAGAAGTGGATTTTGAAAGGAAAGCAAAACATAATGATTATGCGCCTTGGAATTTAATGTTTTTTGACAGTCAAATTGTAGGCTTTGATTTTGCAGATTGCGAAATGGATTCTAAGTTTTATGATTTGTATTACTTCAATAGAGCTCTGAATTCCTTCAAATTAAAGCCGATCAAAAAGCTATCATTGATTGAAGCGTCTAAACAATGTTTTATTGATGGATATGGGCTTGATCTAGCCTTCGACCATCCGACGCGACAATATTTTAATCTCTTTTTCGCATTAGAAAGAGTTCAAATGTTGCTACGAGCTCGAAAAAGAAATACTGGGTTTGTCGGGAAATTAAAAACACTTTCACAGAAGCGTCATTTAAATTGGTATCTTAAAGAGTTGAATAAGTTAGCGCGCTAATCGCTGATCTCTTTGTTAGCGATTCTTCCGATTCTTCTTTTGCTTGTTAATTAACGAATCAGCTCAACACTTATTTCCGTCTTTTTAAATAAAGTTTGACCTTTACATAAACTTTAGGAAGATGCTATATGAAACTTACTATAACGATCAAGTTCATCTCTAATCTGTAAAGGTCTGGCCAAAGACACCTAGCTACTCAATCTAATTTCACTAAACTGGTACTCCGAATAATAAAGGAGAGTCAGAAATCAAAAATCGTACGCAGGACGAATGGCGAGAGCTATTCAAACAACAAGCAAATGGTGATTTATCCGTTGCCGCCTTTTGCAAAGAGCACAGCATTGGTCAAAGTTATTTTTATAAACGTAAAAGCGATTTAACCGCTAAAAAATTCAACCGAGTAAAACTAGTTTCATTAAAATCAAATCTCAACAAGGTATCACCACGCCAGTCTCGTCAATCAAATTGCAATATCAGCGAACCCGTTTAATTTTACCCATCAATATTTCACCGATCTGGCTCGCTCAATTCCTCAAGGCACTCGCATGACTCAGCTGTCGGGAATGACGGATATTTACTTGCATCGTGATGTGGTTGATTTTAGAAAATCCATTAATGGCTTGATGGTCGTCGTTGAAGACGAGATGAAGTTGTCGCCTTTTAATCATGCATTGTTTTTTTTCTGCAATCGAGGGCGAGATAAGAACAAGGCGCTTTATTGGGATGAAACAGGATTTTGTCTTTGGTATAAACGTCTTGAAAAAAATAAGTTTAAATGGCCACGAAAGTCCAAAAAAAAGACATTAAGCCTTTCTGAAACTGAGTGGAGCTGGTTATTATCTGGCTTAGACTTAACCAAAATGCAAACTCATCAAGCCCTATCTTATGAGGCATTCCGTTGATCGTCCACTTACTACCA
>Ga0307492_10000575_pt1 | contig 15579 bp, 28 predicted proteins | sample SI3LmetaG_FD_202365 | JGI IMG/M metagenome (GOLD analysis project Ga0307492, IMG submission 202365) | Sea-ice brine microbial communities from Beaufort Sea near Barrow, Alaska, United States - SI3L | ecosystem: Environmental > Aquatic > Marine > Coastal | place: USA: Alaska | collected 2017-05-06 | reverse complement strand
AGAAGTCAAATCTATCAAGGGTGATCAACCTGTCGCCATCCATTATGAGAATGAAAACGGGCGCCCATACAAACCCTGCAAAAGCATGATTAAGCTCATGATTTACGCATGGGGCAAAGACGCAGAACTATGGGCGGGAAAGTCTATGACCGTCTACAATGATCTTTCAGTGAAATGGGCAGGAAAAGAGGTAGGTGGAATCAGGATTTCCCATCTTTCAGACATCTTGCAAAACTTCAAAATGTCATTGACTTTGACACGTGGCCAGAAGGGAGAATATCACATTGAAGCTCTGAAAGTTGAGGAACCAAAGCCAGAAGCACCGATTGAAGAGCAAATCAAAGGATTTCTAAAAGTCATCGTAGACAAGGCTTTTGAAGTGTCAGAAGAGCAAATGCTTCAAATCACAGAAGCAAAAACAAGAGCAGAATTAACCGCTATTTATAAAGGCATAGCAAAATGAATTTTAGTCTAAAAGGTAAAGTGATCCAAATCCAAGATTTAGTGTCTGGGACATCTAAATCATCAGGTAACGAATGGAGTAAGCAATCATTTGTGATCGAGACATCAGGAGATTATCCTAAGAAGGTTTGCTTCACTGTTTGGGGTGACCGTATTGAACAATTGAGCGCTCTGTCTGTCGGCAATGATGCAGATGTAAAATTTAGAGTTGAGTCTCGCGAGTATAACGACAAGTGGTACACAGATTTGACGGCCTCTGAAATTCAGAATTTTGGTGGCGTTGCTGCTCCCAAGGCACAAGCTCCAGCCATTCCAGATGTTGACACGGACGACATGCCGTTTTAGTTTACCGCCATTCTGGGGGATTGGCTCCCCGCAATTTACTGAGGAAAGATTATGTACGAAAAAATAAAATTAGCTTGGGGTGGGTTTCTGTTTCTTCTGATTGTCCTTGGGGTCGTTGGCTGGTTTATGAATATCATTGCCCTGTTTGGCTGTGACTTTGAGGGTCCATGGAAAAGCGAAATACTCAGGGGTGTAGGCGTTTTCATTGCGCCCATTGGTGCTGTGGCTGGATGGTTTAATTTTTAATCACCCGCCCCCCACATAGATGGGGGCTTTTTTAACTTAATAGGAGAATAACTTGAAATATTATAACGAACTAGAACAATCATGGCGCAAACTGAAAGCCGATAATCCGGAAGAGGCCAAGGCTATCGAGGGTAGCAAGATAGTACAATATCTTAGTGACGATGGAGCTTGGCTAATGAGAAGATCATCCTGTTGGGAAAGAGGCTGGGTATACAGAGCCCCAATAAAAGAAAAGCAGCCACTCAGCTTTGAGGATATCAAACAGGGGGATGCAATACGCGCGAAAGGACATAAATTATGGGCAATGATAGATACTCATAGCGAAACCGAAATTATGACTCTCCATGATCGTTCCAAAATGTCCCTTTTGAGCCTCATGGACTCTTCCGAAATCCGCTCAATTGGTGGAGAGTGGCGCCCTTGCCATAAATAATTAAACACCATAAAAGCCATCTTTACAATCCACAGCGTTTCTAATCATTTACAGGAGTAGCGTGACGAGTAAGGCTTGAAGACCCTTTACATTGCTGTGGATTACAAAGATGGCTTTTTTTTTAACTTAATTGGAGAATAAAATGAGAAACGAATACAACGGAATAAAATTTGGCGATAGGTGCTGGGCTTGGGATTTAGATGAAAGCGCTGGAAAGGAGTTCACATTCACGGCGTATTTAGAAGGCACAGGCCACTCGGTCAAAGGGTTCAATGATGACGGCCACGTTGGGGAGTTCAGACACGCCCGACCACTCAAGACAGAAGCCGAAAAAGTGCTGGAAGCTTTCGAGTGGAAGAAGATCTGGTCAGAGAATCGGCGTGGAAGCTGTAAATATTACATACCGAAATCAATTGTTGATGATGGACGTTTGGAATGCATTCGCTCGGATGGACTTGCCGTTTGTTTTTCTGTGGAAGACTTTGGTGATTGGCAACTTTGGGAAGAGCCGAAAGTCACGCTGGACACTCGTCGGGTTGCTGGGTGGTGGGCTATACACCCCACCCTGACGAGGTTTATGAAGATTGTTCAACCAAACATAACTGGTGGCGAAATGTTAATTGGCACTCATAATCTTGAATCGCACAATACTTCCCCGTGGAAATTCAGCAAAGACCACATGGCACCCATAGCTCAGTGGAAAACCCTTGAAGAAATTTGCTCGGAGCCCCAAGCATGAGCAATGAAGAGATCAGGATAAAAGCCCTAGAGGATTTAGCCGTAAAATTGTGGATCGATTACGGGTTACATGATCTAGATTGCTGTTCCGAACGTAGACCCGATTTAATTACCGAAATTTTGAAGAAGAAACGATGAGCGAAGCACTAAAGAAAATCATTGAGCATTACGGTAAAGAAAACCAGTTAAAAATGATTGTTGGTGAGATTGGGGAGCTTCTTGCGCTTTTTGGAAAAGAGTCTCAAGGCAGAGCCAGCAAGGACGATTGGGTTGAAGAGATTGCAGATGTCGAGATAATGCTCGAGCAACTAAAGCTCATCAAGGGCATTGACACGAGCAAAACTAAACGCTTTAAAATAGAGCGAACTTTGAAGAGAATAAGATCGGGGCATGTTACCGAAACAGATTTCGGTAACATAAATGAGGCCAAGGTAATTAGGCATAACATCACATCGATTCAAGTCGATCCCTACGAGCCTCGGAGTCCTAAGCTATGAAAGCCTACGGAGTAGCGCAAGGTGGGTACATCGAAGTTTCAGACGACCCAAAAACTGACGGCTCATTAAATTTCCCGTCAACAAAAAAAGCCAGAAGTTTGGTAAAAAAAGAAACCCAGAAACTTATCGAGGAGCTTGAGAAGTGATCGAAATTAGATGGAACTTTTCCAAGGGTGATGAAATCTCATACGGTGAAGGACTGGAGAAAGAAGTAGGCTTTGCCACTCACTGCCTCGAATTTTTTAGCCAGCATTTTTGGGATGCCGTTAGGGTCGTCAAAGAAGACGGCTCGTATATCGACCTTCGAGAATTGCTTGCTGGTGATGACTTTTACACTAGCAAAGAAATACGGCCAGAGCACAATCTCAGGAAAATGCTGCTTGCTGGCTCCTTCAACTTTAAGGGAAAATTATGAGATGCTTGACGACACTGGCCCAAATACTGAACCGAATATTTGCATCAAGCGCATCGAAGCCGCCAACAAAGCCCTCAAAGTAGCTCGTTCGGCGGTTCATGGTTTTCAGATGGACGAATATGGAGCTAGGCTAGAGACTGTGCTAGAAGAAGAGATTTACGAACTTTTAAAAAACAACCCTTACGGAGAGAAAATATGAATGACGCACTTGCCAAATCTATGGCCTTGCAGATAAACAACTTGCAGGACGAAAACATTAGAGCCCAAGCTGGCTGGGTGAAAGAAATCGAGACTAATCGAGTCTTGAGACAGCAAATCATTGCTCTACAGAAAGACGCCAGAAATAGAACTTGACTAACCATCGAGCACAGTATCATCTTTTTCGTAATACAAAACTATAGGAGAATAAAATGCACAATCCAATTAAACATTTTGACCATACCCACTTGATCACTTGGCGAGATCTTAACCTTTTTGGGTGGTTCAAATGAGCGGAGAATGCCCACTATATCCATCTCTCACAGAGCATGGCGAGAAAGAAGCCCAAAGAATCATGGACAGCTTTAAGCCTAAAATCTTGAGCCTTGTTTCTCAGCTTATGGACGATCTCTACTATGACGTGAGTATGCATGTCCAAAGTGATCACTGGTCTAATTATCGAAATGAACTGTTGGATGGTTTTAGAGGTTACAACACTGGAAATCATGAACATGATTTCAAGGAATTGCGACAAGCCATTTACTCTCACAACAAAGAAGCCATCGACAAAGACTTAAATCAAGATTTGCTAAAAGAAATTGAGGAGTTAAAAGCCACAATTCAAAGGCAAGACAAATCCATTCAAACTGGTAGGTATTAAAATGAAAACAATCTATAAAGAACTACAGCAAAATACCCCAGAGTGGCTTCAAGCTCGTTGTGGTGTCCTCACTGCATCAGTAATGAAGGAACTATTAACCAAAACTTTCGCCCCATCAAAAGGCAAGATGGTGGACACTCTAGCTCATAAGCTTGCAAGTCAGCGTATTACTCAAAGAGTCGAAGAAAACTTCATGACTTTCGACATGAAGCGCGGTCACATTGAAGAAGAGTTAGCGATTGAGGCTTATCCTAACCCTGTGCAAAGCGTTGGCTTCTCACCTGACGGCCTTGTAGGGGACAATGGAGCTATTGAGGTCAAGTCTCGAAAGCAACACTTCCAGACCGAAACCTTTTGTGCTGGCGAAGTTCCCAGCGAGTACGTGATTCAGTGTCAAACTGGCTTGATCGTTGGAGAGCTTGAATGGTTAGATTTTATTCAATTCTCTAACGGTATGCCCCTTTTTGTCAAAAGAGTTTATCCTATCGCTGAGCTAGTTGAAACCATCAAGAAAGTCTCACAAGCTTTCGAGGAAAAAGTTGTTGGAATCGTTGAGACATTTTTTGATCGAACAAAAGATTCCATCCTCACTGAGTGGGTCGAGCACAATTATGAAGTCGGGGAAACTGTTTTCTCTAAAGAAGGAGAGTTCTAATGTCAAGCAAGAATCCTAGGCCCCACGTTCTACAAACAAAAGTGAACGCAGAAACAAACAATTATATCCTTGAAATGGTCAAAATGCTAGGTTGCACAGTGAGCGAATATTTGCGCTATTGTGTTGCTAAGGAGCGGGGACAATGAATATCAATTTGATTTACGGAGACTGCCTAGAGGAAATGAAAAATATTCCTGACGGTTTAGTCGATATGGTTTTGACCGATCCCCCCTATGGTACAACCGCTTGTAAATGGGACTATATCATTCCTTTGGAGCCAATGTGGGAGCAATTGAAGCGGGTTATTAAGCCTAATGGGGCTATTGTTTTGTTTGGTGCAGAACCTTTTTCTAGTGCCCTAAGAATGAGCAACATCAAAGAATTTAAATATGATTGGGTTTGGCAAAAAGACAAGGCGACAAACCACTTGAACGCTAAAAGAATGCCAATGAGGAAGAATGAATTGATCAGCGTTTTCTATAAAAAACCATGTCTTTACAATCCCCAATTATCAGAGAAGCCTGTAGCTAACATAAGGCCAGCCACGACCAAGAGAAGACAAGCAGAAAACTATGGATCAATGACTGCAGACTCAGTTCGCGGCATTCCAGAAAATATGAGTTACCCAAATGAAACACTTAAGTTTCGTGGATGCTTCGGGGACAAAGGAAAATCTCTTCACCCAACTCAAAAACCAGTAGCCTTAATGGAATACCTAATCAAAACCTACACCAACGAAGGCGAGACCGTTTTAGACTTCACAATGGGAAGCGGGACAACCGGAGTTGCGTGTAAGAATTTAAGCCGCTCATTCATTGGAATTGAGAAAGACGACAAGTATTTTGAAATTGCAAGGGGTAGAATATGATCGGCATGATCTGCAAAGGATGCTCTCAAAAACGATCATACAATGAGTTCCCAAATTCAGGACATGGGCATTGTAAGGAATGTCGAAAACAATCGGCTCTAGATCTGAAGATAAAAAAAGAAGATCGTCGACCCATAAATGAGCGATACTGTATAAACAAATTTGGTGAAGTATTCAAAATTGACGGCCAAGAAGTTAAGCCAAGGCTCCACAAAAAATCACTCGTGTTAAGGATTGACGGGCTGTTAAAGACCGTTTCTGGCCTCATCATGAAGGCCTACCACTGTGAACGGCCAGAAGGTCACGTACCTCAACCTATAGACGGGGATCACACTAACACAAGCGCCGAAAATTGGGGGTGGGAGCCAACGGCTAGACATCTAGAAACATTGGCTACAAAAGAGAAGGATTTGGACAGTGATGAGTTCTGGGAGCTGACAGAAGCGCAAAAGAAGCACTATTCAACTTTTCTGAGTCTGATCAGGACTCCGAAGACTAAAGCCAAAGGGAGAAAGTGCCTAGGGTGTCAAACTTCACTAGAGAGGCAAACGAAGGTGGAGAACAATTATACCTGCTCAACTTGTAAAGAAACAATTGATCGTCATGGAGCTTTGGCTGTCGGATGAAATGGAGCCTAATAGTCGCTAGGAGTGAGAATGGAATCATTGGTAAAGATGGGGCTTTGCCCTGGCATCTATCCTCCGATCTGAAGTTCTTCAAATCCCAGACGATTGGAAAGACTGTCCTCATGGGTCGCAAAACGTGGGAATCTATTGGGCGCCCTTTGCCGAATCGAAAGAATGTCGTTCTAACAAGACAAAAAGGATGGAAGGCAGAAGGTGCCGAAGTTGTCCACAATTGGGAGGGCGCTATTGCCCTCTTCAAAAATGAACCCTTGGTAGTAATTGGTGGAGCTGATATTTATTATCAAGCATTAGCTCACGACCTGATTTCTGAGTTTTTTGTGACTGAAGTGGAGTGTTCAGTCATGGGAAATGTCCAGTTCGATATTCTGCGTCCAAAACGTTGGTGCAAAGAGAAATTATCGGAAGTCGTGGCAGACGAAAAAAACGATTATAATCATGTGACTTATCGCTACTTCAAAAAAAGATTTAAAGTAATTAAATCTTATGGGGGCTCAACTCCCACGCACAAGCAATGCCCGGCTTGCAAAGAGTGGATTCCAATCTATAGAAACGTTTGTATCTGTGGGGAGAAGGATGAGTAAATATGTGTACGGAATGCTTTTTGTCGCTATCTTTGGTGCTGAGGTCAGCAACGGTGGCGATAAAGTCATGATGAGAAATGGCAGGGGGCGCACATCGTCTAGGCGTGGTCAGAGAAGGAGGCGCAATGATCACGATATGGATGAGCTTTTTATTAGGGGTCCAGTTCATGTCGGGGGGAAAAGAGGATGATTGACTCCTTTTCTCGTGCATTAACATAGGGCACATGCTTGACCACGAAGAAAACTTCTATAGTTTGTGCCGAAAGACACCGCCCCTAAAAAAAGTGAAGTGTTTGAAATGCTTCAAGATTTTTAGGGGCTCTACTAGTTGTAGAGTATGCTGTCGGTGTTCACATCCTAGTGTGCGGGTTAATCGGGTTGTGTGCTGATCACCCGATTGGCAAGACAAAAATAATTCCTGTATTTTTTAGAAATTTTCAATGCTGTCTATAACCAAATATAGGAGAATGTAGTTCCTCCAGTGTAGTTTTCATAGAACTCATAATTCGTGCCATTTACCCTACCCAAAATATATCCAGCCGTATTCACAGTGCTAACCAAATTTGCAAAACTTCCAGTAAGTGTGCCTGATCCAGTTGTGCTAGTCGTTTGGTTAGAGCTTGAACCAATATATGTGTCGTCGCTCTCGTCTAAGATCAGACTGCCAGAAACGCCAGCGGAGGAAACTGGACCCCACTGAAATAATATCATAAGCTTTTTGTCTGGCTGCACGGCCAAGACTGTTGGCGCTCCGCTACTTGTCCCAAATGTTCCGCTTCCTTTCGTGCCATCGACTCCAGATATTGTGCCAACCTCCACCCAAGCAACGCCACCAGACCCATTAGGCGTTAGAACCTTTGTTGCACTAGTCTCCGTGGTTTTACGTGTCCCTGCGTCGATCCAATACGAATTGTCCCGAATTTGCTTCATCATGCTCTCAACAATAGGAGACTCCGCATCTATAGCGGTGTCGTCAATTGCGGAAAAACTTGCTATTGTGGTTGCCATTTCTAAACCTCTGTCCTTTCAACTGGGCAAGCTTTCCTTGCCTTGATTAGTTCCATGATCATCTTGCCTGTGACATCTGGGCAAATCTTTTTCACCCCGTCACCATGTCCATTGTAATACGCTTGGACCTTAATGGCCTCTTCGATCACAGGCCAATAAATATCTAGGATTATTTGTTCGTTCATATTATGTGATATGGGTCTTCGTCAGGGGAAAAGCCAGGGGAGCCATCACCCCGATCATCAGCAGCTATAAAAGCATATCTTTGCTTGAGGGCATCGCTAGCGGTGTCATAATTTGGAAATGCTGAAACTCCATCTTCTGGGTTTAGAGTAGGGGCGATCAGTCCAATCCTAATCAAAGCTTGATCAGTCGATTGTGCCACATATTTGTATTTGACATTACCATTACCTAACGTCTCGTTGACTTGGAGAATGCGAAAGCCTAGTTCTGGTTGAGCACCGAAAGCGTCTTGAAGTTGTCTAGTCTGGAGCGTTATCAAGTTGCCCGTCCAAGCTGAATCGTCTTTCGGGGAGAAGGTGAAGGTCACGTTCTTTTTAGTGACTTTGTAATAATTCAAAAGCCTATTCGCTATTTCGCTCGATACTGCGCCCAAAGACAAAGGCATCCATCTAGACAAAACTCTTCTCACTGTCTTTTCGTTGTATTGGTTAACGCTTTCCGCGTCGAGATCGGCTGCAAGTTTTACCACGTTAAAATTCTTTAGCTCGTCCATTGGTAATACTGGATTCCTGTGACCATAAGCCACCCAGACTTGAGATACACGCTCTTTATCTGATCTCGCAATGTTCACGGATTCAGCTATCAAGTTGACCTCATCATTGAAAGGGCCGTAGTCCTTACCCCTGTTGATGATACTATCCATCTTGACTAGTTGTGCCCTTTCATCGTACCATAGTAAAATGCTGTGTTCTGTCAGCTCCTCAAGCAGATCACTCACTCCATTTGGTTCAGTTAGGAGAGTGCTGAAAGAATACGCTTGTAAGCCAAAGTCCATAACGCTTTGCCATCCTGCCAAGTCTAAATAACTTGCATCAATACCCGTTACATCATCAAGTAAATAGTTTACAATGTCGTCAATGGGCTGATTGTCAAAATGATAGCATTGTTGGACTGTGCTTTCTGAACTATGCTCCTCCGCTGTCATTGTGCCCGTATAGATGCCAGGCATTGCAGCCCTAGTGACCGTCAGAGCATAAGAGGGAGTCGTGCCCGTGAGGTTCGTCATCAACATAGTCTCATCGTCAATACGAATGTACTTCTGATTAGCATCGTATGAGTCTTTGATGTCGTCATTGGGGTCGTTGATCGTGATCGAGGTCGCGCTTGAAGTAATGTCCCCCGTGATCTCAGCTTGACTCTGTACAGGCAATTGGGCCTTGGCATTACTGGCAAAGCTCAAGATATCCTTAGTCACCATGGACACGGTTCCGTTCTTGTCTGGGCCGTGGATTGACTCGATAAAATAAGTTCTTGTGATAAAGTTTGAGGCGTCATAGGTGCCATCATCTGCAAGATATCCCGTCTTGACTCTGCAAACCCTTCCCGAATAGTAAGGATGACGGGCTAGAAGCTTACCAAAGAATGTCCCCTGTTCTCTTGGGTCATAAGTTCGTGATGCAACGTAAGGGTCAACTCCAATGTCTGTCCATGGGAAGTCAGTCATCTTGATCGTACAAGTGGAACGAATGCCTAGACCCTTGGCTGGTGTCAGTTGAGTTGGTGCTGTGTTCACATCTAGCACGACTGGGAATGTCGGAGCGTCAGTGTCTCCTTGGCTACCGTCTAGGCGTGTAGAGCTGAAACGATATGTTTTTGTTGTTGTTACGAAATTCTGTAAATCTTGGCATGTCTTAAAGGAATTGAAACAGGAATTTGCAGCTGTTCCGCTTGCTGTGCATGGGCTGTTGCCGTAGACCAGAGAACAAGCGGTTAAGTCTATTTCGATGAGATAGACGGGCTCTTTGGCAAACTTTGCCTTTTGCAAATTATAGGTCAATTGACCACCACCATATCACCGAGAATATTATTGATCTCAGTTCTCAAAGCGTAGGCATCATTGACATGATCGACCTCAACTAGTCCCATCAACTCGTCAACGCAGTCTAGTAGCTTAAAGACCTCCGGACCAACTTCAATAGTAATATCCATCAGATTGCGAACTCGTCAGCGATTAAGTTTCTAAGTTTCATTGATACACTCATCTTATCCCCCTTACCCATGTGCTTAGGTGTATCGATTCCCTCACAGGCTGAGAATGCAATCTCTGTGGGGTAATCGCGAGTATTCCACGCGTAGATAAATGGATACCTTGCCGCGTGTGCTGCAAACGGTTCCCAAGTAGCCCGAACCCATGCAGGGGTCAAATACTCAAGCTCAAGTTTGCCCATGCGCTCCACCCGTTTTATGCTTCTTCCGAGAATTGAGCCATTGGCTGAAATGGTGTTTGTGACTTTGACGCCACCTAGAAGCCTTGGACTTGTGGCGCTTTGATACTGGCCTTGCTCTGCGACCATTGACGAGCCTGCAACTAACTGACGAATCAGTAGTGAACCCGTCCCAACTGTGATAATAATTCTGATCTTTCGAGTGGCGAGCACCGTGACTGCGGTGAACTCATTGAATGTAAGCTTTCCACCTGCGGGGTTAATTGTGACAAGCGAAGTGAACGTAGAGGCCGCGCTTTCGTATTGCAGCTCGATTGTTTCTGTTCCTGTTCCTGTGAATTTTGCAACGTACGCTGAAAAGGTGTCAAGGGTTGTGTCGACTGCAACGGTGAAATCAAGTACTCCCGTATCGGCTTCGAAGTAGCTGTAGTCGCTCCAATCAATTGCATTTGCGGGGGGCTTTCCAGATAGGGTTGTGCCGCTCCACGAAGGGGTAAGCCCACGAAGAGAATTGGAATAAAGTATTTTTGGATAAATCATCTTACGTTTATAGCTCCCAGTTTAGCACCGTCTTCGAGTTCGCTATTGATCCCCGACAAAAGAGCCCTGATTTGCTCACCAGAGAATGATTGCCCCTGCAAGTTCACATCAAAATTTGTTATGTTATCTTGGCCTCCGCCTCCACCTTGACCGTCTGCACCAGCATCACTGGCTGATTGAAAGCCACCGCCACCACCAGCAGACCCCCCACCGAAAGATTGTCTCTTTATGTTTTGCATCTGCGTCACCCCAGAAGCTATCGCCGCTGCCGCTGCTAGGCCGCCTAGCGCGGGACCAACCACAGGAATACCAGCCATAGCAGAATAGGCACTCATCGCCGCTTTAGGAGTGTCGATGCCCACTTGAGCAATGGCAGCAGCCTTGCCGATCTCGAATTGTTTTCTTGAATTGGTGTTCATCAATACGGACATTTGCCCCATGAACTTAGAAGCCACAGCTTGCTTTCCCTTCCATCCAGACTCCCACAGGTCTGCGTTTGCTTTGCCTGCTTGCTTATCGACCGAAAACATGCTGTCCCAAAAGCCACGATTTGCTTCTAGCTCACGATCTCGTTGTGCGTTGCGGTAGTCCCATTCATTATCCTGATAGTCTAGGAGGTTCTCAAGTAATAGGTCTTTGAATGCCTTGTCTTCTTCTGGGCCCAATAGTGCCCCAGATTGTGCTAAAGGTGCGCCACCGCCACCAGCAGACCCAAGCATGCCTGTTCGTCCTTGGTTTGATTGCCCATCAGAAGCTTGAGCTAATCCTGCGCTATTCTTTGCCGCATTCAGTTTTTCTATCTCAGCAGTCGTCAGACGAATTTGCATTTTTAATCGCTCAACATTACCTTCGAGTAATGTCTTATCAGCATCATCCGCCAACATGAATGTTTTTGCCCAAGAGTCCTCAAAGCCGTGAACCGCCCCTTCTGCTGTCAGTAGAGATCCCCTGAGTTTATGAAGCTTGTCGTTTTGTGCTTGCAGTTGATCAGCTAAGTTTAAATCTTTCAGCTCTTTTTCACTCTCAAATATCTTAGTGATCTCGTCAGCAACTAGTCCCGCAAGCCTAGCCGACTCTTCAAGGATTGGTGCCAAACTTTCAGCCATAGTTTTGGCTAGGGTATCAGTTGACAGTTCAAGGCGAATGAACTCTTGATCAAGAGCCGCAAAAGCTTCTATCTGATCAGTATCAAGTGATTGGTTTAGTTCGTCAGCGGATTTCATCATCCCGCGGATGGCTTGTTCACCTTTTTGGAACATTGGGATTAAACGGAAGCCAGCGTCAGCCATGAGTTCAGCGGTCACGAAGTTTCTGTCGCCTGCGTTATTCATCTTGCCGATAGCATCAGCCACCTTTAGGAATTGCTCATCCACATCTAAGTTGATGAGATCCTTTGAGGCAAGGCCCACCATGTTGAGTGCGTCCTCATAGGTCTTATTTCCTCTAGCTGCATCCGCTATGCGTTCATTCAAGTCCTTAATGGAATCGCCAACATCGTCAACATTACCGCCAAACTTACGAGCCACAACTGTGAGCTGTGAAAATCTATCAGCCGACACATCTAAACGATCCGCCCATAGTTTGGTTTCTTTGGAGGCTTTCATTTGTGACCTAGTAAGCATCACGGCAGCAGCGCCCAGCGCCGTGACCGCTAGTGCTGAAGCGCTGGCTATTGTGCCAAGAGAAGCCATCGACACCCCGAAAGACTTTGTTTGTCCTCCTGCTTGTGTGACTTTATCACCAAACTTTTCAGTTTCGGAGCCTGCTTTTTTGAGTTCTTTTTTTAAGTCTGAAAAGTCGGCATCAATTTTGACTACTAGCTCGTCTACCTTAGCCATTTATAAGCTCCCGCATGGCGAAAAAATCCATGATTTCCTCTTGTGTTGCTTTACTGTCTTGTTCACGAATGGCCTTCTTGTCTCGACATCTGGTTATTATACAAAATTCCCGTAGCGTACAGTTCCAAGCTTCACTCGGAGGGATGTGATAGTCATGGACTAGGATGCCAACGAAGCGCCACCAGTCCATACTAAAATCTGTTAGCTTTTTTTTTCCTCTGTGTCATATTCCTTGTTTTCAATATTCTCGATAATCTCGTCAGCACTTCCAGCATATGTCAAAAGCTTTAAAGCATCAACTTGGTATTTTACTGCCCCAATTTTTCTAAGTGTCTCACCCAGTATTCTAAATGATGGGCACTTCTGACCGTTTACTAAATGCTCGCCTCTAATCCCTGCCCATATAGCGGCTGGGATTACTTTAGCGCCATAGGTCCCTTCAAGTAGCTCTTGCCTTGCTCTTAATGCTGGCATCCCTGCTATCTCTTCAAACTCACACAGAGCGTCAAAGGTTGGCCTTAAAGTATAGGTTTCTGTTCCTATCTTGACCTCGAAAGTTCCCTTCCATTTATTCATGCTTTACTCCATTAAAAGAAGCCCCTTAAAAAAGTAGGGTGACGGACCGCAAGGAGTCAACGGCCACGCGAAGAGATCAAGCCCCGCGCTGTCACCCTTGAATGTTTAATCGAGTGTTGTGGGCTCGCCTGAGTTGGTGAGTGATGCGCTGAAGCCTTGACCCTCATTTCGTGCTCCCGTCATTTCGAAACTATCAATGTGGAAAGCGCCAACAATGGTTTTCGCGTTGCCAAATTCCATGGTGTAATTGATGATCACATCATCACGTGCAGCAATACGGAAAATTTCAAAGTTAGCTTCATCGGAAATGAATCCTTCAATTGAAATAGAAAGAGAACGATCACCAGCGGCAAGTAACTCTTTCCATCGGTTAGAGTCCTTGTCAGACACGTCCACAACCTCATTATTTAGGGACATAGTGTGAGAGCTTGCCCCACCGATCTTTGCGTATGTTCCCGACGCTGGAGCAGATTCAACTTTTAGCAACATCGCGTCGCCAAGATACTTAGCCATTTTTTAATCCTCGTGTAAGTGTTTAATTATAATTCGCTGTAGTACATCGTGAATAGCATTGAGCAGCGGTATGTCGTGCCCTCTGGCTCTTGGGATGGATCCATGGTGTCATAGATGCACCCAAAGCCATTACCGCTTGCAATTGTTACGGGTATGCCATCAAAGGCAGTCCTCACAGCGTCAGCAATATTCATGCACTCTTTCGAGCCTCTATAGTTTGTCCACATATCAATCTGAAGAGTTACAATTTGAGAGTCCTCGTCTTTGACGCCCATGCTCGCAAAGTCTAGGTCATATTGAATGTGAGGATAGCCCACATCTTTCTTTAAGTAGTTGTTTATATTAGTGCTAGGCACCAAGGCAATCACCCCAGCATTACCAACAAGTCGGCCTTGAACAGCGGCTAGAATTTCATTTGTGATTATCATATTGATTTAGTCACTGCTTTGATGATTAGCTTTCTAATCTTTGTTTTATTTTTCTCAAGTGCTGGCCTCATAAATGGCCGGGCTTTAACATTGCCTTGGCCATATTCCAGCCTGAGAGCGTAAGGCGTCACGGCCTTCACTTCAGCCGAATAACCCTTGAACATGTTCCCTTTCGTGGTGGATACTCTAATATTTCTTATCAAGTTTCCTGTGTCAGTGTTGGGAGCGTCACCAGGTCGAGAGGCAACGTGTGTTTTTGTCCCCTTCCTGTATGTCCTGCCAGCTGAATGGCGGCGAACAGACCTTATCGCGTCAGCCTTTACCATCAGAGCACTCTGATTGACTGCCTTTCTAATCTCTTTGGCCATGTCTTTAGGCACCTTGTCAAAGCGTTTTAAAAGCTCACCAAGACCATCAACCTCAAAAGTGATCACGTAGTCACCCCACTCTCACCATAAAGACGTAAGTATCGACTTTTTCTATCTACGTTCTCAACCCGACGAACATTAAACGTGACCCCATCCAATAACAGGCGGTCCTTAGTTGTGATGTCATCACGGTATTGAGTGGTAAATACTGCGCTTGTTTCGGTAGACTCACGGCCATCGGTGAATGACTCACTCCCTCCCGTGTCGTTTACCATGCACCAGATATAAGCCTTATTCGCCCATGTGCTAACATAACCACCGAACCCGTCAGCGGTTTCTGTAGGTGTTTCCACCTCGACGTATTCTGAGAAGTCTCTAGCGCAAAGATCAGACATGTTTGATGATGTAAGGCTCCAAAATTCCACCAAGGCCAAGACCAGCTTGGCATGAGTCCCCACAATCTCCGCGAGTCTCGTATAGCTTGCCAGATAATACAACGATGGCGCGACGAATTGCGCTAGGCACATCTGAGGCATTGTCACCATAACCAGCAACATAGACAGACTTCAAGTTGTTCTCGCCTCTTGATCCGCTACGAATGAAAGATACGGGCCTTATGTATGGCCTCATGTCATCGTCGTAATTATCAAGATAATATTCAGTTGATAGAATCGATGTCTTGGAGTTGTCGATCTCGACACCCTCTAAGCTAGTAATGCTTTGAACTGGCGTAAATTCCAGCTCCAATTTTTGCCCCCCATAAAGGGAATTCTCAGATCCTATCCTTGTTCCGCTCCACCAAGTAGTCGAGCATGCGCCGCCTAGCCCCGTGTAGTAAGATGTGATAGTCTGAGTGATAAGTTTTCGCCCTGTGATCCTTTCAACGATCAACCTAGCGTCTGTGATGTACTGAGTTAAAAGGGCATCCTCCGCAGTCCTTGTGATGCGGAGAGATGCCTTTAGCTCAGTGAGCGTAACAGGTTCAATCGTTGGCTGAGTTGTTACCTTTGATCGCATCCGTTACCTTTTTCTTTTTAGTTACCCGTTCCGCTTTAGGGGCTGGCTTAGTTTCGCGCTCGACCATAGGCAGAACAGCGACAACCAGTTTCCTCTTAAGCAAAAAATCAAGAGTAGAGGGGTCTAAGTTTTTATAC
>Ga0307492_10000574_pt1 | contig 15581 bp, 15 predicted proteins | sample SI3LmetaG_FD_202365 | JGI IMG/M metagenome (GOLD analysis project Ga0307492, IMG submission 202365) | Sea-ice brine microbial communities from Beaufort Sea near Barrow, Alaska, United States - SI3L | ecosystem: Environmental > Aquatic > Marine > Coastal | place: USA: Alaska | collected 2017-05-06 | reverse complement strand
CTTCTATAATTGCCAGTGTCATCGGCAATATAATCTTTATAGTGGAGCCCTGTCCGTATTCGCTGTGTAGGGTTACCTGGCCGCCAAGATCATGTATGGATCGTTTAACCACATCCATGCCTACGCCACGACCTGAAACATTCGACACTGTCTCTGCGGTCGAAAATCCAGCCTCAAAAATCAGGTTATTTACCTCGTCGGTAGTCAGCTCACTATTCTCTGAAATAACTCCACGCTCTATAGCCTTTGCGCGGATTATGTCGGTATTGAGTCCTGCACCATCATCTTTTATATAGATCACAACATGGGATTCAGCATGTTGCGCCGAAAGATGAATAGTTCCAGTCCGATCTTTACCCGCAGCTTCGCGGATGTCGGGGTTTTCGATGCCGTGGTCGATACTATTCCTGATCAAGTGAACCAGTGGATCACCCAGACGATCGAGCACCATCTTGTCTAGTTCTGTTTCGGCACCTTCAGTTTCCAGCCGGATCTCTTTGCCCATGTCGCGTGACAAGTCTCTGACTAATCGTCGAAAACGACCAAAAGTCGAACCGATAGGTAGCATTCGAATAGAAAAGGTATTGTCGCGCAGATCTACCGTCAACCGGTCAAGATCCTCTGATACCGATATCATTTCGTCGTCACTGCGTGACCGAGCCAACTGATTCATGCGCGCCTGAACGATGACCAACTCGCCAACCAGGTTCATCAAGGTATCAAGTCTGGAAGCAGGTACTCGTACGATGGCTTCTGAAGAGTCTTGCGTTTTGCGTTTCTTGGCCTCTCTAATTACTTTTTGCTCGGCCAATGCTGTGTCTATATCTGTTTGTGATACTAGGCCAGACTCGAGCAGTAACTCGCCTGTTTTCGGTTTCACTGCCAGTATACCATCGACCTGCTTAGGCGATACCAGACCACGTTCAACTAGAATTTCGCCTATATGGCTAAAATGTTCAACATCGGACGGACTATCGTCGACTACTTCGACCGCAATTTTCCAGTCATCATTTACAAAAATAAAGGTATCTTTTATCGTATCAATAGATTCTTCACTGATGATAATGATGTCCCAGGACAAGTAACAGGACTCTGCATCCATGTCTTTTAATGCTGGGATATTATTTTGTAGTGTGGTGACATAACAACTACCGAATGAACTCAGTTCATTCAATATGGGTAACACGTCAAAACCATCAACTAAGGTGCTGGTGCATGGCGTGAACCGAATCCGGAAAGCATTTTCCGTCGATTTTTTTTGTTCGCCCGATTGCTCCGATACAGTGCTATTTGCCGATACGCTAACGGCCGCTTCATCACTGGGGATTACTTTATCCAACCGTGTTAAAAGCGACTGCCCTACCAATGCTTGCACCTGAGTTTGCTCGGTGTGCTCAAGCATCCCCGATATGTGGTCTTTTGAATCTAGCATAATGCTGATCAATTCGGGGGTAACCGAATAGAGTCCATTACGAACTTTATCGAAGGCGGATTCTAAATGATGGGTAAATGCAGAAAGATCGTCAAAACCAAACATGCCTCCAGAGCCCTTGATGGTATGCATGGCACGAAACGACTTTGCTATTAAATCCGCATCATCAGGACTTTGCTCCATCTCCAGTAAAGATTCTTCCAGTGTTACCAGGTGCTCTTCTGCTTCATTGCGAAAAGTATCAATAGGATTTGTCATATTAACTCCCCCTTTTCAGCTGAATTGAATTGACTGGATAAATTAAAAAGATCGATTACCTTGGTAGACGGTTCACCAGTGGTTCTGACCGTTAAGTCTCCACCAGCGGATTGAAACTGCTGCTGCAATGAAATTAATAGCTGTATACCAGCTGTATCCAGTTCAGTATTATCACTCAACTCAACCGTTGCTGACATTACAGATTGGCACTTATCGACCAGTTGTTGGTGATATTCAGATATCTGGAAAATGGTTAAATCACCGTCGATTTTTATCGTACAGTGATCTTTGTTAATATTTATATTTATCGTCATATTTATCAGGCCAACTTTGAAATTGCTGATAAAAGGACTGCCGGTTTAAACGGTTTTACTAGCCATGCTTTGGCACCTGCGGCCTTGCCTTTCTCTTTCATAGATTGCTCCGATTCGGTCGTCAGCATGAGGATTGGGGTAAACTTATAGTCTGGGTTTTCTTTGACCTTTTTAACCAGACTAATACCATCCATATTGGGCATATTTACGTCACTTACTATTAGGTTAATTTTCTGCCCATTAAGTTTAGATAAGGCATCCAGTCCGTCGACCGCTTCAATCACATTATATCCGCCACCTTTCAATGTAATCCCGACAACTTGACGAATAGAGGAGGAGTCATCTACGATTAAAATTGTTTTTGTCATTTATTTATCCAGCTTCATTTATTTATCCAGCTTCATTTACGAGTAAAATTATACTTGAGATTTGAAGATCTTAATTTAGATTATTTATGAGAGTAGTATAGAAGTTCAGAATGACAAGTTTTTAATGAAAAATAATTTAGCGTTTCTGCACTATCTTATTTTTTCAATTTCACTAGTTTGAATAAACAACTATTTTTTCTTGGAAGGTGTCAGTACAAACCCATGCTTTTCAAATGCATTTCTAAATTTCACACGGTTTTTGCCAAAGTAAAAAAAAGCTTGTCCGCGCGTATTTCCAGACACATTTTTTCTATCCGAATTCCAAAAACTAATGCGATGATTTGTAAAACAAATTGCAGTACAACTATTGATAAGAGCACTGAACCATCTAGTATCGGTTGCATTATTTACTAGTACAATACCTTCAACAAAGCTTTTAGCTTCATATTGGTCAATAAAGCGATTAACTGACCGGCTACACATTCCAGCTGAGTAAGGAGGGTTCATGAATACACGTACTTGCTCACTTATTTTCCAGTCATTCTCGAAAGCAGAATTGTCAATAGTGAATATATTCGCCGCACCAACAATTTCATTTGCCCTTTCAGACGTAAATGGGTCTAAATCAATGCATCCCATTACTGCTCTCACAGAATCCAAATACTCAGGCGGTGTAAACCAAGAGTCAGAATCTCTCTTAGGCGTCGTATTCTTCCCTGGTTTTGCACCAATGTAGGCTAATTTGTTTTTATTCGCTTTAGATAGCATCTTTTACCTATTGTCTTGTGAAGACCACATAATAATTTGACTTAAAAAAATTGACTAACTATAGAACAGTAGGATTAATAAAAGTGTAAAGGGTTAATCGGTATTTTTCCTCAAGCAAGTTATATTAAATATATGCAGAAAACAACATTGTTTTTGCGTGCTCGATTCAACAATTCATCAAAACCACAACAAAATAAGTCGCGCGTTTCGCTTTCTTGGCCAAATTGAGCATTTCTAGCACTGGGAAATAAGGCTCAATTAAACGATTGCCAGACGGCAACAATTTTTTGATCCTATCAACGAGACAGAGTTTACCACCCGCCCATTATAGAAAATGGTCTATTTACATTCAATTGAGTATCTTTTACTGATAAAAGATCGATTGGCTTTGTTATTGCGTTGATGGTGTTAGTGTAACCGAAAAATTGATTTTATAATTAAGTAAAGTATTAAGAAAAGCGTTAGGCCAAAGCGCTCACTTGACCGCCCACTTGCTCGGTAGCATCTGTTGCTAAGGCAGAACGTAATTGGGTACCTGAGTATGAGGTATTGGATTCAATAATCTCGCTTTCTTCACCCTCTTCACCGGAATTACTAAAGGCGTCAGCTGCACCTTCAATTTTTTGTGCCGCTAATTGAGCCGTTTCTAAACGTGCTTTTGAAGCTAAAGCTTGGGCTGAAGCTGCAACACGTTGATCGGTAGACGATGGGTCCGCTGGTGCAAGTGCTGCTCTGGCGACCTGTTCAGCTTTTTTTAAAGTCGCTTGGGGATTACCGGGAACCCCTGATGTATCAATAGAGACTTCACCACCCACGGCATACCGAACACCGTTCGGTCCAGTTGTAAAGGTGAAACTTGGAGCACCTGCTAAGGAGCCACCCACACTAGCATGTGCTTGTTCATGTGCTCTGACACGGCGGTCAGTCGCTGCTAAATTTCGAATAGCCTTTTGATCAACCTGTATTTGCTGTTGTTCTTTGCGCTGTTCTGTTGACTCTACAGTTGCCTGCTTTTTTTGCTCATCAGTTTGGCCGGCAGTTTGATCAGTGTTAGTGGTTTGATTTTCAGACGAGACTTCACTCTTACCTGAGCCTGCTATAAAGCTATCTCTTAATTCAAAACTCTTGCCATTTCGCTCTGCAGCAGATGACTTTTGTTCACTCTCAGCAGCTTTTTGATTTGGTATTTCAAAGGTAGCATTAGACTCAGGAATGCGCTGGGCAGACTTATTCTGAGTTTCCACGACTTCTGTCGGCACATTCGCAGAATTCAATGGGAGATTATATGATGTAGGGTTTACGACTATCATAACTGTAACCTAGCGTTTTCCTTTTAAAACAATAAAACCTAACTATTATACTGGCCGGTTAAACTAATAAATCGAGCAAGGTACCGACTACCTTACCTTCAACTTCAATAATAGTAGCCCCTGCTTGGGCCTGTTGCTCAACCGCTTTTAACTCAATTATCGGATCAGCTAAATCGGATGTAGCACCTTGATTTTTAATCGCTCCAGCAATTTGTGAGGCACTTTGTTGCAGTCTCTGTTCTGCATTTTGCAAAATTGAAACTCCTGATGCTAAATTGTTGATTTCCATAAAAACCTCAATACATATTCATAATTGGTTATATATTACTCTAATTTAAGTTTCTTTGCACTATGCTCAGAGAATCATTGGGTCTATAAGGAACTTTTTATATAACGTTATTAAAGGGTCGTTATTTTAATGTCACTAAAGAAATCACCGTTTTTTGTTGTCTTGGGTATTATTTTGTCGGTTGCCCAGGCGTGACCATAGACAACCTCCCAACTTGCGGGATATTCACCCTCTGGAGTTGTATGCTGTTGGTAAGCCTTTAAATAACGATTCCACCGTACCTTGCCTGTTAGTCCACCATGTCGGCCTGGATTAAGATTAACTTCACCAAGATTTTTTAGATCGCTATGTAAGTCTGCCAATTGCTCATAATTTAAGGTAATGTTTTCATTATCCATCACAACACCTTCAAAACCACTTTTTGTCAGACTATCACCCACATCATGCATGTCCATAAAGCGGTTTACATGAACTAGTTGGTCAACGTTAGCCCAACTTTGGCGCATTTCTTTTAAGGTGTCAGGACCCAGAGTAGTAAAAACAATTAAGCCACCGGGTGCAAGAATTCTTTGCATCTCAGAAAAAAGTTCATCGGGATCAGTCACCCAATAAAGCATTAAATTCGAAAATACTAAGTCGAAAGACTTATCCTTAAAAGGTAAAGATTCACCGTCGGCACAAATAAAACGTTGCTTTGCAAACCACTTACGTTGCTTCAAGGCATGGGCGCTCATCTTCCAAGAAATGTCAGCGCCGATTACCGAGGCTGATTTGTAGCGCTTTTGCAGAAACGCACTGTAAACACCAGTGGCAGAGCCTAAGTCGAGGATGGTCTTGGGGTCAATTTTCACCAAGTCGAGTCGCTCGAGTAATCGTTCGCCAATAATATTTTGTAATAGGGCAGCTTTATCATAAGAACTAACGGATTGATTAAAGGTACGCACAAGTTCTGACTTTTTGGCACCATAAACTGGATCTGAAACTGCTGAGTTGTTTTGTGATGACATCAGGATAATTGCTCTGTAATGAAAACGACTTTCGATATTGAATCGACGATTTTAATCAGGATAATAAAGCAATAACGATGACTGTCAATTACATGGATGTAAAAGAAATGAAAATTAAACCACTACTAAGCACTATAATGAATATTATTAGCGATAACGTGCTACCCCTAAGTTGTCTCCTTTGCCGTCAACATTGCCCTCACCCACTAGCGCTTTGTGAAGCTTGCGTTGCTCTTATTACTTCAGCCGATAGCGCTCAGTCTTCTGATACTAGTACTTTATTATCGAGTAGCTCATTTTCTAATACCTCATTGTCTAGTAATAATGATAATCAACCTTGGGATAAGATCCGTTATTTATCAGCTTATCAAACCCCCCTCAAAGAGCTCATCCAAAAGGGTAAGTTTGATAATAACTTAGCTGTCTTTAAAGTACTTGGACAACTTTTAGCTCTACAAATACAGCAACAAGGCTACGATCCCGACCTCGTGATCATACCCGTCCCTCTCTATGCTGATCGCTTAATTGAAAGAGGTTATAACCAAGCTAATGAAATTGCCCTACCCCTTGCAAGCCAGTTAAGTTTATCCATTAACAATGACACTGTTGTTCGAGTCAAGAAAGCACAAACTCAACATTTTCTATCAAAACAACAACGATTACTCAATGCTGCACATTTATTTGAGTGTATGGCTTTTGTCCCAAAAAAAGTAGCAATCATCGATGATGTGTATACAACAGGGGCAACGATGCGCAGTATATGTACTTGTTTAAAAAACGCTGGCACTCAAATGATTGAAGTATGGATAATAGCAAGGACGTTAAAAGCGTCTTGAGGTATACTACTGCCAATAAAATTATCGACTGGGTCTTCTAATAATAGGTATTTACTAGTAAATGAAACGATTTATTCCTGAACCTCATCGATCACGTCAAGTTATATTCATCTCTGTGCCAATTATTGGCGCCATGATCTCCCAAAATATATTGAACCTAGTTGATGCCGCTATGGTGGGTCATCTGGGTTCAGCTGCAATGGCAGCCGTGGGTATTAGTAGTTTTCTAAACTTTTTAGCCGTTTCTCTTTTCATGGGACTTGCCACCGGTGTACAAGTTATCGTTGCCAGAAGAATTGGTGAAGGAAGAGAAACCGAAGCTGCCGTACCTCTTAATGGCAGTTTGTTATTGAATTTAATTTTTGCCGTCCCAACGTCTATATTCCTCTACTTTCTTGCTCCCCATACCCTTGACTTTATTATTGATGATCCGAAAGTCGTCACCGAAGCCGTGCCCTACATGGAAATGCGACTTGTTGGAGTTTGGGCCATAGCTTGTAATTTTTGCTTCCGGGGTTTTTGGAGTGGCGTAAAACTCACTCATTATTACATGTGGGTGTTACTCGGCATGCACGCCATTAATATCTTACTCAATTACACCCTCATCTTTGGTAATTTTGGCTTTCCAGTTATGGGTGTTCAAGGTGCAGGCCTTGGAACTACCATATCGATGATCCTCGGTTGTATCTGCCACTTTGTACTATGTTTACATAAAGGTCATAAATTCGGCTTTATGCATGGACTGCCTAGTATGCTGTCTATCAAGCAAATGGTTACATTGTCGATCCCTGCTTCGGTACAACAATTTTTCTTTGCAGCTGGTTTTTCAATGTTATTTTGGATCATCGGTAAAGTTGGTACAGATTCTCTTGCCGCGGCCAATGTGTTAACTAACCTAACCTTAGTTGCGATCCTGCCCTGCATTGCTTTTGGTATCAGCGCCTCAACACTGGTCTCAGAAGCACTTGGAAAAGAAGATTCTGATGATGCATATCAATGGGCTTGGGATGTGAGCGTCATTGCTATAGTTGTTATCTCATTCATTGCCCTACCCATGTTGTTATTACCCGAGCCGATATTATCAATCTTTTTAGTTGAAGAAAATGCCTTGAAAATTGCCATTGCTCCACTTCAGATCCTAGCTATAAGCCTTCCCTTTGAAGCCTTAGGCATGGTTATGATGAGTGCTTTAATGGGCGCTGGTGCCACTAAAGTTATCATGCAAGTTTCTATGGGCATGCAGTGGTTGATATTTTTACCCCTTGCCTGGTTTCTCGGGCCGGTTTTAGGCTTTGGGTTAACCTCTATTTGGATAGTTCAAGCTATGTATCGCAGTATTCAATCCTTCATTTTCCTCAAATTGTGGAAAAATCAGAATTGGACGGCAATCAATGTCTAATCGATTAATTCCTGAACACTCTAATTCAGTGGACTCTAGTAGTCCAATCCTCGACCCATCTGAACAAGACTATTACAAACTTACACCCGATGCTGTGCTAGACGCGATTGAATCAGTCGGTATTGAACTTGATGGTTCACTGCTGACGTTAAACTCTTATGAAAATAGAGTTTATCGTGTGATTGATGTGGATGGTAATAAACTAGTTGCTAAGTTCTATCGGCCTAATCGCTGGTCTGATACTGAAATAGCTGAAGAACATGACTTTAGTCAACAACTCTCAGATGCCGAAATTCCTGTTGTCGCACCACTTATTCTAAATAATGGAAAGTCATTACAGCGCTGGGAAAACTACCGTTTCAGCTTGTTCGAGTGTCATGGTGGACGAGCGCCTGAGCTTGATGATGAAAGCCACTTAGTATGGCTTGGCCGATACATGGCAAGGATCCATAACATTGGTGCTCTTACATTATTTGAACATCGACCTGAAATAAATTTCACAACCTTTGGTACAGAACCCTTAGAATTTTTGTGTCAAGGCTCGCACATACCCTCAGCTTTAAGGTTAGCCTATGAAACTATAGCAACCCATGTACTGGAAGCCTCAGAAGCTATCTTCAAAGAACGTAGTGATACTCAACTGATTCGCACCCACTGTGATTGTCATCCAGGGAATATCCTCTGGACAGATGATGGGCCACACATCGTTGATCTAGATGACAGCAGAAATGGCCCGGCCATTCAAGATCTGTGGATGTTACTCGGTGGTGATGCCGAGACCATGAATGATCGGCTTGAAATTCTGCTTGAGGGTTATCAAGAGTTTCGAGATTTTGATAGTCGAGAGTTACAACTTATTGAACCACTTAGAAGTTTAAGAATGATCAATTATTCAGCTTGGTTATCACGTAGATGGTCTGATCCTAGTTTTCAACATCACTTTCCATGGTTTGCAGAGCATCGTTATTGGGAAAATCAAATATTAGGACTCAAAGAACAACTCTCTGCGATAAATGACCCACCGGTCAAAATTATGCTCAGTGGAAATTGCTAAGATGCGCACCAATCGATTCTATCAAGATTCAGAACTGCTCCTAGGTCAAAAAATTGCTCTTGCTAAGGAAGTCTCTAACCATATAAGCCGTGTACTTCGTCTTAAAGATGCTGCAGAAATTACGCTTTTTAATGGTGATGGTGCAAATTATCAAGCAACTATTACAGTGGAGGGTAAATCGGTTACGGCTTTAATAACTAACAAGAGCGATGCAAATAACGAATCACCGCTTAACATCCATCTAGGTCAGGCCATATCTAGAGGTGAGAGAATGGACTTCACCTTACAAAAATCCGTTGAATTGGGCGTATCTCACATCACTCCTTTGATCAGTGAAAGGGTACAATTTCGCTATGATGAAAAACGCCTTAAGAAAAAGATGCATCACTGGCAAAAAATCATCGAAAGTGCCTGCGAACAGTCAGGACGGGCTGTTATCCCAACACTGATGTCCCCTCTATCATTGCATGATTGGCTGTTAAAAGATAAACAGCCTGGATTACTCTTTGTTCCAGGTGCAACAACAAACATAAAGGATTTACCTGTTCAAGAAACCTTGCGCTTATTAGTTGGCCCTGAAGGTGGACTCAGTGATGCAGAAGTCGAACTAAGCTTAAATACAAAGCACTTCACTGCACTTAATCTTGGGCCAAGAATATTACGTACTGAGACAGCCGCTTTAGCAGCAATTAGTATCCTCCAAGCCCAATTTGGCGATATATAGATCATGTTGGTGCAATATAGATTATATGCGCACCAAAATAGTGCGACATTCCGATTTTTTAGTACTGCTTTGGCTATACATTCCCTACACAACCCCTAATATTAAGGCCTTTTAGTTATATGAACCACTGGCATAGCTATTGCAATACTTAATCCATAGTTAATATTATCGACTTAATTAGTAATAATTGTTCCGATATTGACTATTAACTACAAATTCTAAACAATTAATTTACTATTTTTATCCTGCTTATTACAAATTTGTTATAAGCAAACAAAATGAAACCGCCAAACTGGAGCATCTTATGTCTGAAGCACATTTATTTGATTTATTGAAAGAAACCGAAGCACGTTACGTTGATTTACGATTTACCGACACCAAGGGTAAAGAGCAGCATGTGACGATTCCTGCAAAGCTTGTCGATGCAGACATGCTCGCAGAAGGTAAAATGTTTGATGGTTCATCCATCGAAGGCTGGAAAGGCATTAACGAGTCAGACATGGTGCTTATGCCTGATCCTTCAACAGCGGTATTAGACCCTTTCTATGAAGAAACAACAGTTAATATACGTTGTAATATTTTAGAGCCAACAACAATGGTTGGTTATGATAGAGACCCACGTTCAGTTGCCAGTCGCGCTGAGGAGTTCTTAAAATCAACAGGAATTGGTGATACGGCATTTTTTGGACCTGAGCCAGAATTCTTTGTCTTCGATGATGTAAAGTTTGGTACAGAAATGAAAGGTTCTTTCTACAGCATCGATTCTGAGGAAGCGGATTGGAATTCTGGAAAATCCTATGAAGCTGGAAACATGGGTCACAGGCCATCAGTGAAGGGCGGTTACTTCCCAGTTCCTCCTGTTGATTCATCACAAGATTTACGTTCATCTATGTGTTCGGTTATGGAAGATATGGGACTCGTTATCGAAGCTCATCACCATGAAGTTGCAACCTGTGGACAAAATGAGATTGCTTGTCAATTTAACACCTTGGTTAAAAAAGCAGACGAAGTTCAAATTTATAAATATGTTGTTCATAACGTAGCCCACGCTTTTGGACAAACGGCTACTTTCATGCCGAAACCTCTAGTAGGCGATAACGGAACAGGCATGCACGTTCATATGTCGATCAGCAAGGATGGCGTTAATACCTTTGCAGGTAACAAATACGGCGGATTATCTGAAACAGCCTTATTTTACATTGGTGGTATTATCAAACACGCTCGTGCTCTTAATGCCTTTACTAATGCCTCAACAAACAGCTATAAGCGTCTAGTTCCTGGTTTTGAAGCACCGGTAATGCTCGCTTACTCTGCTCGTAATCGTTCTGCTTCAATTCGAGTTCCTTTTGTGAGCAGTGACAAAGGACGTCGTATCGAAGTACGTTTTCCTGATCCAACCGCTAACCCTTATCTTTCTTTTTCCGCCTTATTGATGGCTGGAATTGACGGTATTGTGAATAAAATTCACCCTGGTGATGCAATGGATAAAGATCTTTATGATCTTCCAGCTGAAGAAGCAAAAGAGATCCCGACGGTTGCAAGCTCACTTGAAATGGCACTAGATGCACTGGATACTGATAGAGCTTTCTTAACTGAAGGCGGCGTATTTAGCGACGACATGATTGACGCATATATTAAACTTAAAAGAGCTGAAGTTGAACGTTTGAATATGACTACTCATCCTATTGAGTTTGATATGTATTATAGCGTTTAATTAACAGGCTTATAATTAAAGGCTACAAATGAATGGTGTTACCTAACTTGAGAGTGTGAAAGCCTGGCGGTTTCTACACTGAGTGACCCGGCACAACGCCGGGTTTTTTTTACCTTGCTCTTGGACTGTATTTGAGATTAAATAAGCTTTACAGTAGAAGGTTTCAAGACAGGTAATCGAGAGGATATAATGAAAATCATTCAGTTTGTAATCTACTGCAGTTTAATTGGTTTGATGACTTTAAACTTAGCTGCTGAGAAAGAAGAGAAGAATAAAGAAGAGACTCCTGTAGTTAAATACACTGGTTTGAAAAAGCCAAAGGCAGTATCAACTGGTGATAAGATCTACACTTGGATCGATGAAAGCGGTAATAGAATGTATTCCGATGTTCCTCGTGATGGTGCAGAATTAATGAAAATCCAAGAGGGGACCAACTACACACCTCCTGGGAAAGAAATGGCTAATGATTATTCAACCATGAGACCCAAGGTGGTTGAATCGGGCGATATCTATAGTAATTTTTCCATTATAAGCCCGGCAAATGATCAGACAATTCGTAACAACAGTGGTGATTTTCAAGTAGCCATTGATATAAGACCAAGGCTTAGTAAAGGTCATATGCTAAAACTTGAAGTTGATGGCAAGGTCGTTCAAAGCAGCCAATCATCATTGATATCATTAGCTAATATAGACCGGGGTAGCCATACACTTGTTGCTTATATTACCAGTGCAGACGGTAAGAACTTAAAAGCATCAGCAGCGGTTACCATCCATTTACATCGTGCACATTAGTAACATGAGGTTAACAAATAAAAGTGTCTGCACCAGATTGGTGCAGACACTTACATATTCAGTTATAATGCAACTTTATGAGTACACAGACACCCACTATAGACAAAATAATCAATCAGCTGCTCTCAGCAGTACTGGTTGTTAATCGCGATCTGACTATAGCTTGGACAAATCCAGCCACTGAAGAACTATTCGGTTTATCTCAAAGACAGCTAATTGATACACATTTAAGTGATGTAATCATCGACGCAGACTACTCTGTGAAGGCAATAGCTTATTCCTTACGATCAGGTAACCATTATCACCAGCGTGATACCAAAATTACCTTAATGAATCATGAGGTATTCACTGCAGACATCTCTGTAAGTAGTATTGAGCTTGATGGTGAACAAAAATTACTGGTTGAAATCAAGCAGACTGACCGCGAACATCGTATCGGTCTGGAATCCAGTGAGTATTCACAGCATTTGGCAGCCAGTGCTTTAGTCAGAGGTCTTGGTCATGAGATTAAAAATCCTTTGGGTGGATTACGAGGTGCCGCGCAACTACTCGCTATGGAATTAACGGATCCGGAGTTAAAAGAGTATACGACTGTTATCATCAAAGAAGCGGATCGTCTTAGTGCTTTAGTCGATAGGATGATGACTCCCCATCAGCAAGGAAATAAACAACAAGTCAATATTCATAAGTTAATTGAGCTGGTGCTCAGTCTCTTAACTCTAGAAGCCGGAGATAAACTTCTTATCGAAAAGGATTATGATCCGAGCCTGCCTGATCTTTTTGTTTGCGGCGATCAAATACAACAAGCCATGTTAAATATTATGCAAAATGCTGTCCAGGCGATGAACGGAGAGGGCACTCTGACATTAAAAACAAGGATTGTAGGGCAGATGCTACTTGGCAATACAATTTATCGCCAAGTTCAACGATTTGATATCAGTGATGATGGCCCTGGCGTTCCGATTGAGATAAAGGATAAATTATTTATGCCCTTAGTCAGCGGTCGTGAAGGCGGAACAGGTCTTGGACTGGGATTGGCTCAAAGCCTAATACAGCAACATCAGGGCTTGATAGAACACCATGATATCAATGAACGTACTACTTTTACCATTTATCTTCCGGTAACCATTCAAGAGACTGAAACTGTTGATAATGCTTCAGGAGCCTATTAATGAACACCTCTAAAATATTAATTATCGATGACGATGATTCCATTCGTTGGGTACTTGAAAAAGCCGTCAACCGAGAACAAATAACAGCAATTTCTGTTGCTAACACTGATAATATTTTAGAAGTAATCTCAACTCATCAGCCTGATGCTATCATCAGTGATATTAGAATGCCCGGCATTGATGGTTTAGAAATGTTATCGGCACTACAAGACACCCATCCGGATTTGCCCGTTATTATTATGACAGCACATTCTGATTTAGATACAGCTGTCGCCGCCTTCAAAAGTGGCGCTTTTGAATATTTACCAAAGCCTTTCGATATTGAAGAAGCCCTAACAGCAATCAATCGTGCTATTAGCCAACGTCGAAAGAACTTCAAAGAAAAAAATAACCAGCAAGAAGAAAAACTAACCGGCATCATCGGTGAAGCACCTGCCATGCAACAATTATTCAGAGCACTTGGTCGTTTATCTCGATCTGAGGCAACGGTGCTTCTCAATGGACAGTCTGGAACGGGTAAAGAATTGGTCGCAAAAGCCTTACACTCCCACAGCACACGATCAGAACAGCCGTTTATCGCACTGAATATGGCGGCAATTCCTAAAGAATTAGTAGAAAGTGAATTATTTGGTCATGAAAAGGGCGCCTTCACCGGAGCTAACCAACGTCGTATCGGACGTTTTGAACAAGCGAATAAAGGCACGTTATTTTTAGATGAAATAGGTGATATGCCCCTAGAAACCCAAACAAGACTGTTAAGAGTGCTTGCAGACGGAGAGTTTTATCGAGTCGGTGGTCATATTCCTATTCAAGTAGATGTGCGTGTTATAGCGGCAACCCATCAAGATTTACAAAGCCTGGTGAAAGAGGGTGGGTTTAGAGAAGATCTATATCACCGCATTAATGTTATACGTCTTCACTTACCAAGACTTACCGAACGCTGTGAGGATATTGGATTACTCGCAGATCACTTTCTCATTCAAGCAGCCGATGAACTCGGTGTCAGCAGAAAATATTTAAGAAAAGATGCTTTGGCCTTTTTGACATCACTTGATTGGCCCGGAAATGTGCGTCAGCTTGAAAATGTTTGTCGCTGGTTAACCGTGATGGCCAGTGGTGATGAAATTCATAAAATTGATTTACCCGAAGATCTGCAACAAACCTCTATTAGTAAAAAATCCAGTTGGCAAGATCTGTTAAGACAAAGCGTCAAACAAGAGTTTATTGAGGGTAAAACTGATATGCTCGCCCATACTTTACCTGATTTTGAAAAAATTCTTTTGGAAGAAGCATTAAGCATCACCAAAGGCCATAAACAGAAAGCAGCAAAGGTACTAGGTTGGGGAAGAAATACTCTGACGAGGAAACTGAAAGAGCTTTACGCCGATAAACCTGGAGCCGAAATCTAATGCTGCACATAGCACTTTATGAACCTGAAATACCACCAAACACAGGAAATATCATACGACTCGCCGCTAATACGGGTGCCCAATTACATCTCATCAAACCGCTTGGTTTTGAACTGGATGACAAACGCCTACAAAGGGCAGGGCTTGATTATCATGAATACGCTGATATTCAGACCTATGAAAATTTTGATGAGTTTATGCAGGCCCATAAAGAACGAAGAATATTTGCAGTTACATCAAAAGGAACGGTATCTCATCATTTAGCACAGTATCAAACTAATGATATATTTTTATTTGGGCCAGAAACCCGTGGATTACCAGAGTCGGTAAGAAATATACTCGGACCAGAGTGTTGTATTCGCCTGCCGATGTTAAAAAATAGCCGCTCGCTTAATTTATCAAACGCCGTTGCAGTTATAGTTTATGAGGCTTGGAGACAATTGAACTTTGATGGTGCAGGGTTATGATTTTCGAACGATTGATCTAAAACGCCTTAGTCTTCGAATTTTAAATCTCGAGTAAGTAAATTGTGGGCAGCTTCTTGAGGGCTCAGATTTTTATATAAAACCTGATAAATTGCATTACAAATGGGTACTTCAACATTTTTCTCTTTAGCAAGAAAATGTACTTCTTTAGCATTTCGAACCGCTTCAACCACTTGACCAATTTCAGCTTCAGCTTGTTTTAAATCCTGACCGCGACCAATTGCTAAACCAAAGCGTCTATTTCTTGATT
>Ga0307492_10000573_pt1 | contig 15585 bp, 10 predicted proteins | sample SI3LmetaG_FD_202365 | JGI IMG/M metagenome (GOLD analysis project Ga0307492, IMG submission 202365) | Sea-ice brine microbial communities from Beaufort Sea near Barrow, Alaska, United States - SI3L | ecosystem: Environmental > Aquatic > Marine > Coastal | place: USA: Alaska | collected 2017-05-06 | reverse complement strand
GGCAGAACTCGTCGGGATTGCTTTTTCTTGGGAAGCCGGAAAAGGGTTTTATATGGCATTTCCGGAGGGAAAAGAAGCCGCACAAGAACAGATCGAGTTATTACGCCCCTTCTTTGAAGCCACTGAAATTGAAAAGGTAGGACAGAATTTAAAATACGATCTTAAAGTACTTCGAAAATATAATGTGTCTGTAAAAGGTCAATTATTTGACACGATGCTCGCGCATTACCTTATCAACCCAGATATGCGCCACAACATGGACGTGCTTGCCGAAACATACCTTAATTACACGCCCGTTTCCATTACCGAATTAATAGGTAAAAAAGGAAAGAATCAAAAATCGATGCGAGATGTTCCAGTTGAAGATCAAACAGAATATGCGGTGGAAGACGCAGATATTACGCTTCAATTAAAAGAACATTTCAGCAATGAACTGAAAGACGCAAATATTCAAAAATTATTCACAGATATCGAACTGCCCTTATTACGGGTGCTTGCAGATATGGAGGCAGAAGGAATCAATCTTGATGAAGCCTTTTTAAATTCTTTATCTGGCGATCTTGAAAGTGATATTGCTTCTTTAGAAAAGAATATTTATGAAGAAGCCGGCGAGGAGTTTAACATTGCATCGCCTAAGCAATTGGGTGAGATTCTCTTCGGAAAAATGAAATTGGTCGAGAAGCCTAAGAAAACAAAAACCGGGCAGTTTTCTACTGCAGAAGATGTCTTAAGTTACTTAGCGAAAGACCATAAAATTATCGCAGATGTATTGGAATATCGCGGACTGGCAAAACTAAAATCTACTTATGTAGATGCTTTACCATTGCAAGTAGAAGAAGCAACACAGCGGGTGCATACAGACTATATGCAAACGGTTGCGGCTACAGGAAGACTGAGTAGTAACAACCCCAACTTACAGAATATCCCTATTAGGACTGAACGTGGGCGCCAGGTGCGTAAGGCTTTCATTCCACGTGATGAAAACTACGTGTTGTTAGCGGCAGATTATTCGCAAATAGAACTGCGTATCATCGCTTCATTAAGCCAAGAAGAAACGATGATGGAGGCTTTTAAAAATGGAGAAGACATTCACGCATCTACAGCGAGTAAAGTATTTGATGTTCCTTTAGACGAAGTAACACGTGAGCAGCGTGGGAATGCAAAAACTGTAAACTTTGGGATTATTTATGGCGTTTCTGCCTTTGGCTTGAGCAACCAGACAGACATGTCTCGAGGCGAAGCTAAGGAGTTGATTGATGCGTATTATGACACCTACCCGAAGTTACGTCACTACATGAGTGAGCAAGTAAACTTTGCCCGCGACAACGGGTACGTAGAAACCGTTATGGGACGTCGCCGCTACCTAAACGCAATCAACGGAAGCAATGCCATTGTAAGAGGAGCCGCAGAACGAAACGCAGTAAACGCACCCATTCAAGGTAGTGCAGCAGATATCATTAAAATTGCGATGATTAATATTCATAAGAAGCTGGAAGATGGCAAGTACAAAACAAAAATGCTTTTACAGGTTCATGATGAATTGGTTTTTGATGTGTATAAGCCAGAACTAGAGGAAATGAAATCGATGATTAAATACGAGATGGAAAATGCATATTTAATGGATGTTCCATTGGATGTTGAAGTGGGAATTGGTGAAAATTGGCTAGAGGCCCATTAGCAATTAGTTGAGTAGACCTATTTATTTAAGCTTTTATTGTTTTGGATTCTTAAAATAAAGGTAGATGTTGTATTATGCATAAAATTAAAAATCTATGATGAAGAAAATATACACTTTAGCATTCCTCTTTTTTGTAACACTAGTGATGCCATCAGCACTATATGCGCAATGCGAAGATGTCACGGTTGAGAGTTTAACCAATCCTGGCCCTTTTGATATTGCAACGCTTACGGAGGCGGATGGTCTAAGAAATGGTCCTGACTATTTTGGCGCTACTGTATATTACCCAACTAATGCCAGCCCTCCATATGCGAGTATTGCTATTGTTCCAGGATTTGTATCTGAGCCCTCTAGTGTTGAAGAGTGGGGACCCTTTTATGCATCTCACGGAATTGTCACTATAATTATAGGCACTAATTCGCTTTTTGATCTTCCAGAAGCTAGAGCTGAGGCACTGCTCGATGCCTTAGAGACATTGCGACAAGAAAACCTAAGAGATACATCACCATTAGAAGGTGAATTAGATACGGATAAATTTGCCGTAAGTGGATGGTCTATGGGCGGTGGTGGAGCACAACGCGCTGCGGTTCTAGACAACACCATAAAAGGTGTAATTGCTTTATGCCCGTGGTTGCAAGACCCAGAGTTAAATCACGATATTCCTGTTTTAATCTTAAGCGGTCAAGATGACCCAACAGCGCCCCCAGAAGATCACGCAAATGTGCATTATAACGAGACACCAGAAGCTACAAACAAATTACTTTTTGAAATTGAAAACGGAAACCATTCTGTCGCCAATACCCCAAACGGAGGTGACGGTGTTGCCGGAAGACTAGCACTTTCATGGCTTAAATTATATGTAGAAGATAATGATTGTTATTGCCCTATATTAAATGACAATCTTTTAGTCGACCCTCCTGCAGCTTCTATGGTGCAGTCTAGTTTTGAGTGTGAACTACTTAGTATAGAAGAGAACAAACTAGAGATAAGTATATTTCCTAATCCTACTCAAAATTTTGTCAATGTAATTGTTCCCAGTGATGTTCATTTTATAATGTACTCAACAGTTGGGCAATTATTATTAGAAGGAGACCTATCCGGAAATAATAAACAGATAGATGTATCACATCTTTCACAAGGAATCTATCACCTTCGCCTAGGTAATGAAATGGTGAGAGTCCTTAAAAACTAAATATCTTATATTTTATTGCATAAAAAAATCCCAATTTCCGAAAGGACATTGGGATTTTTTAATATAACTTATCTTACTCCTTATTGTCTGTCGTAAACAAAAACAGCATTACCAGCACCAAGATCAACATTTAAGATTAAACTAGCATTAGTGACTAATGTAGTAGCATCGTTAATTGGAGAGCTGAAATTATTTAATACAAATGTTCCAACTATCGACGCGTCATTTGCACCAATTCATGTAGTACCTTTATCACCCTATAGAAAGCCTTACAATGCAAAAATTAATGTCAAAAAAGAAGCCTACGTATCCTATTACTCAGGCGCTATCTACGTATTTAACGAAGTACGCACGCAACATAAAAATCCCTATCTATTATGATGATTTACTTCGGTATCAAGGGGCTGTGACGGTTTATGACAAGCACGGTAATGACAGTTTATGGATCCAGGTATATTACTCAGAATCTGAGCGAGAGGACATTGAGTATAGCTTAAAACAGATGTATTCTATATTGCACAGTGATGGTTCTGATGCGCTATTGCCTTATCTAAATATTGACAGTATAGACTATTGTACCTTCGGAAATAGTAAACCATTCAGGATTAAAGTACGGAACATTTTAAATGATAATTACATTTTTCTGTACATCAAAAAAGCAGACGCTTCCCGAATTTACGGACTAGAATTAGAACACTTATTATCGCCAAATCACATTAACTTTTTAGTACACGGAAACACTTTAATTGAAGAACATATATCTGGAATTCCTGGAGATGATTTTATTACATATCATTTAGATGCTTGCTCCGAGCAAGACAAACGTGAGATTGCAAAAGAGTTTGTGAAGTTTAACGAACGGTGTTTTATTAGGCTACTTGGAGATATGCGCTCCTATAATTATGTGATGGTGTTGACCAATGACTTTGACAGAATCCAGTATCGTATCAGGGCTATAGATTTTGATCAGCAAAGTTATGAAGGGAATGTAAAAGTATACCGACCACAATTTTTAAAAGAAAACAACGCGTTTGTTCAACTGGTCGCTTCAGAATTAAAACAACCCTCTGTTGAGCAATATAAAAGGGAAGAACGTTCCTTACTTGCCAAAAGAGCAACAAGCGAGAAGAAACGCCTTAGACAACTTATAGTTTGTATGAGAAAAGATGAAATTTCTCAACCTGAAAAAATAAAGGAACTTAAAAATGCATTGCTTGATTTAACAGGCGATATAAATTTTAAAAAATCTAAAAATATGGGACAAATTCTGGATAGTGCCCTTCATTTTATTGTTCGCAATTATCAAAGTGTAAATCCTTTTTTGAGGTAGCTTTATATCTCCAGATAAAATTTCACAATACCTTACTATGCATGCATAGTAAATAGTATCTTTGACCCGTAACGTTCACTTAAAATCTTTTCATCTCATGGAAATCAAAAAAATATTGGTCGCTAATCGCAGCGAAATAGCAATACGTGTACTCAGGGCGTGTACAGAGATCAATATTAAAACCGTCGCAATCTTTACGTATGAGGATCGTTATTCGCAACATAGATTAAAAGCAGATGAATCTTATCAAATAGGCGCAGACAACGAGCCGCTTAAACCTTATCTCGATATTGATGCAATTGTCTCACTTGCAGTAGAAAAAGGTGTTGACGCCATACATCCTGGGTATGGGTTTCTCTCTGAGAATTCAAATTTTGCTAGAGCTTGTAAAGAAAATGGACTTATTTTTATTGGGCCAGATCCAGAGGTAATGGATGCATTGGGTGATAAAATAATGGCAAAAAAAATTGCTGAGAAATGTAAAGTCCCTACCATAAAAAGCAATAAGAAAGACCTTACCTCAGTACAAGTTGCACTGGACGAGGCAAAAATAATAGGCTATCCAGTGATGTTAAAAGCTGCTTCTGGTGGCGGTGGTCGTGGGATGCGCGTGATAAACAAGCCAGAAGATTTAGAACGTAATTTTGATTCAGCTAAGAACGAGGCGTTAAACTCGTTTGGGGATGACACAATGTTTCTTGAAAAATTTGTAGAAAACCCAAAGCACATTGAAGTACAAATCGTCGCTGATAACCACGGAAATATTCGCCACTTGTTTGAACGTGATTGTTCTGTACAACGTCGTCATCAAAAAGTAGTAGAAGTGGCTCCTTCTTTTAATGTATCACAACAAGTTAAAGATGCATTATACAAATATGCCATCGCCATCGCAGAAGAAGTAAACTACAATAATGTAGGAACGGTAGAATTTCTAGTAGATCAAGATGATACCATTTATTTTATCGAAGTAAACCCACGTATCCAAGTAGAACACACGGTTACAGAAATGGTCACAGGGATCGACCTTATTAAAACACAAATTTTTGTTGCTGGCGGGTTTAGACTTGACAGTAAACAGATTAAGATTTATGATCAATCATCATTAGCTACGTATGGTTTTGCATTACAATGTAGACTCACAACAGAAGACCCTACAAACGATTTTACCCCAGATTACGGAACCATTACAACCTACCGTAGTGCTTCTGGAATGGGGATCCGTTTAGATGCTGGAAGTATTTACCAATCCTATAAAGTGAGCCCGTTTTTCGACTCTATGCTCGTAAAGGTTTCTGCCCACGGTAGAACTTTAGATGGCGCTGTTCGTAAAATGAGTCGCGCTTTAAAGGAGTTTAGAATTAGAGGTGTAAAAACCAATGTTCATTTTCTACAGAATGTAATTCTGCACGAAGAATTTAGAGAAGGAAAAGCAACGGTAAATTTTATTAAAGAGCACCCTTCCCTTTTCAAAATTAAAATTCCGCAGGATCGTACCACTAAGATTACGAATTATCTAGGAGAAGTTATTGTAAATGGAAATCCAGATGTGAAGTTTGTAGATAGTAGTAAAATATTTAGAATCCCAACGATCCCTGCTTTCGACCCGAAAGCTGCGTTTCCAAAAGGAACCAAAGATCTATTGACCGAGCTTGGACCAGAAGGCTTTAGCAAATGGCTGAAGGCAGAGAAAAAGATTCATTACACAGATACCACCATGCGAGACGCGCATCAATCGCTGCTCGCTACAAGAATGCGAAGCAAAGATATGACTGCTGTGGCCGAAAGTTTTGCTAAAAATCACCCCAATACGTTTAGTATTGAGATGTGGGGAGGAGCCACCTTTGATGTATGTATGCGTTTTTTAAATGAAAGTCCTTGGACACGCCTTCGGGAGCTGCGTAAATTAATGCCTAACATATTATTCCAGATGCTCCTTCGTGGATCAAATGGTGTAGGCTATAAAGCATATCCTGATAATTTGATTGAAAAATTTGTAGAGACAAGTTGGGAAAATGGTGTAGATGTGTTTAGAATATTTGATTCTTTAAACTGGGTAAAAGCGATGGAACCTAGTATGCGCTATGTGCGTGAAAAAACTGGCGGACTTGCAGAAGCAGCCATCAGTTATACCGGAGATATTCTTGACAAGAACAACACAAAATATTCCCTAGCTTATTATAAGCAATTAGCAAAAGACCTTGAAAATGCCGGCGCACACATTATCGCCATTAAAGATATGGCCGGACTATTGACGCCGTATGCCGCACAAGAGTTAATAGGTGCATTAAAAGATACCGTAAAACTGCCTTTACATTTACACACACACGATACCTCAGGAATACAATCTGCCACCTATCTTAAAGCAATAGAGGCCGGTGTAGATGTTGTAGATGTAGCACTCGCAGGATTAAGCGGCCTTACGTCCCAACCTAACTTTAATAGTGTGGTTGAGATGGTCAAACATACAGACCGAGCACACCATTTTGACATGCCATCTTTAAATAGTTATTCCAATTACTGGGAAGACATCCGTGAGTGTTACTACCCTTTTGAGTCTGATTTAAAAGCTGGAACTGCTGAGGTGTATGCGCACGAAATTCCGGGAGGTCAATATTCTAATCTGCGCCCGCAAGCAACTGCTTTAGGACTTGGCGACCGTTTTGATGAGGTTAAGAAAATGTATGCTGAGGTAAATATGCTCTTCGGAAATCTTATAAAAGTGACACCTAGTTCTAAAGTGGTAGGAGATATGGCTATCTACATGGTTACCAATAATCTCACACCAAAGGATATTTTTGAACGTGGGGCTTCCTTATCATTTCCAGAATCTGTGGTAAGTTTCTTTAGAGGAGACCTTGGGCAACCCCAAGGAGGATTTCCGAAGGAATTGCAAGCAATCATTCTTAAAAATGAAACTCCTTACACAGATAGACCTAATGCACATCTAGCGCCTATAGATTTCACGACTGAGTATAAAGCTTTTGAGAAAAAGTTTCAGAAAGACTTTAGCAGGCCTATTGAGTTTGAAGATTTTTTGAGCTACAGTTTATATCCAAGAGTTTTTGAAGATGCGCATAATAATTATAAAAAGTACGGTAACGTTGCGATCCTCCCAACCAAGAATTTCTTCTATGGTATGGATCAGCGAGAAGAAATAATGATTGAGCTCGAGCCGGGGAAAACGATTATTGTAAAACTACTTTCAGTAACACCTCCTAATGACGAAGGGAAACGTATGGTTTTCTTTAAAGTAAATGGGGAAAATAGACTCGTCGAGATCCTAGACAAGTCACTTAACATTTCAGTAAAAGAAAATGAGAAGGTAGATGCAGCAAACGAGAATCAATATGGTGCTCCTTTACAGGGAATGTTATATAAGGTACTTGTAAAAACAGGGCAAGAAGTAAAAGAAAACGATCACCTCTTTATTATAGAAGCGATGAAAATGGAAACTACGGTGACGGCTTTAAAGGATGGTGTGGTTTCTAATGTGGAACTAAAAGAAGGGGAGATGGTGATGACGGGAGATTTGGTTTTGAAGGTGGATTAATTGTTTATTCACCGGAGCATTCTGGCAAAGATACTGCCAGAATACAGACCAAATTTTCTTATCATATAAGAGTACTTATAACTTGTTTATCTTCCCTTAAAATTTCCGAAGAAAAAAACGCTGTGAAATCAAGTTAAAAAATCACACTTCCCTATTTGTCAATCAAATAAATAACAGTACTTTTGCCGTCCATTAAATTGGGATAGAAAAAAATTATTAACATTAGACAAAGAACATAATGGATACATTAAGTTACAAAACAGTATCTGCTAACAAAGCCACAGTAACAAAAGAGTGGTTATTAGTAGATGCGGACGGGCACACTTTAGGTCGTCTTGCGAGTGAAGTTGCAAAACTTCTTCGTGGTAAGCACAAGCCAAGTTTCACACCTCATGTAGATTGTGGAGACAACGTGATTATCATCAACGCAAGCAACGTCCAATTAACAGGAAACAAATGGAGAGACAAGTCTTACATTCGCCACACGGGTTACCCAGGTGGACAACGTAGCTTGACTGCCACAGAATTGAAAGACAAAAATCCAGCACGCGTGGTGGAGAAAGCTGTAAAAGGAATGCTACCTAAAAATAAATTAGGTGCTGCAATCTTTAGAAACTTGAAAGTGTATGCAGATGCAGATCACGGACAAGATGCTCAAAAACCAAGAGAAATTAAAATTAACACCGCGACTAAGTAATGGAAATCATACACAAAATAGGAAGAAGAAAGACAGCCGTTGCGCGTGTTTATCTTGCAGAAGGAAAAGGAAATATTACGGTAAACAAGCGTGAGCTTGCTAACTACTTTACGACACCTACATTACAGTACAAAGTAAAGCAGCCGTTAATGTTGACAGAAAACGAAACTACGTTTGACATTACTGTAAACGTATTTGGTGGTGGTATCACAGGTCAAGCAGAAGCGATTCGTCTTGCAATTGCTCGTGCAATGTGTACACTAAACGATGAGAACAGAGGCATTCTTAAGCCAGAAGGATTACTTACTAGAGACCCAAGAATGGTTGAACGTAAGAAATTTGGTCAGAAGAAAGCACGTAAAAAATTCCAATTCTCGAAACGTTAAACTTCGACTCCACTCAGCCTACGGGCTACATTTTATACAAAATGTATTTGTATTATTTCTTCGGAAATATGCTAGAGTGAACATCGAGTTATTACAATGCTACAATAGTAGTATTGTCATTCCGCCTAGCGGCGGAACCTTATCAAACGAGCGTAAGCTTTAATGATATAAAGTTCTTAATTAAAATTGAATATTAATAAGCTGTTAGTCCCACTCTGCCGGGTGGGACAATTAGTTTAGTATCTAAATCATATACGTTTCGGCGTACAGATTGACATCTAAACACACAGAACGTAAACTAAAAACAAAATGGCAAATTTAGAAGTAAAAGAATTATTAGACGCAGGTGTACACTTTGGTCACCTCACAAGAAAATGGAATCCAAACATGGCGCCCTACATCTACATGGAGCGTAATGGAATCCACATTATCAACTTATACAAAACGGTTGCAAAACTTGACGAAGCTAATGAAGCACTCAAGAAAATAGCAGCTAGCGGACGTAAAATCCTTTTTGTAGCTACCAAAAAACAAGCAAAAGACATCGTTGCAGAAAAAGCAGGGAATGCTAACATGCCTTTCATCACAGAAAGATGGCCTGGCGGAATGTTAACAAACTTTGTAACTATCCGTAAAGCCGTTAAAAAAATGACGACTATCGATAGAATGAAAGCTGATGGTACTTTCTTGACCTTATCTAAGAAAGAACGTTTGCAAGTAGACCGTTTAAGAGCTAAGCTTGAGAAGAACTTAGGTTCTATTAGCGAGATGAGTCGTTTACCTGGCGCATTATTTGTTGTAGATACTACACGTGAGCACATTGCTGTTGCAGAAGCATTGAAATTGAAAATTCCAATATTCGCAATGGTTGATACAAACTCTGACCCAAGAGTAATTGACTATGCTATCCCATCTAACGATGATGCTTCTAAGTCTATTGACAAAATTATGACATCTGTTACAGATGCAGTAATCGCTGGTCTTGAAGAACGTAAGAGCAACAAAGATGCCGAGGAAAGTAAAGAAGCTGCAGCAAAAAAAGCAAAAGCAGCACCAAAGGCAGAAGCTAAAGTTGAAGTAGCAACTGAGGAAAAAGCGAAAGCTGCGCCTAAGGCAAAAGCAAAAAAAGAAGCTACTGTAGTTTCTGATGATAAAGTAGCGGCAGTTGCAGAGCAACCAGTAAAGCTTGAATCTAAGTCTGAAACAATCGAAAAAGCTGACCTTACTAAAGAAGAAGAGTAGGTTTTTCATTAGGCAGTTGCAATTGCAATTGCAGTATTTTCTTGACAAATAAGATTACAATACATAAGTCGCCAAGTTCATTTCTAATTGAAATTTGCGAAGCGACTTTTTTTAAAATAAAACAATTCATTAATGAGATTCCTACCTTAGTGGGAATGACAAAATAAATTTTATAATGGTAAAAATAACTGCCGCACAAGTAAACGAATTAAGACAAAAAACCGGAGCCGGAATGATGGACTGTAAAAACGCCCTTGTTGAAGCTGAAGGAAATCTAGAAGACGCAATTGCGGTTCTACGTAAAAAAGGACAGAAAATTGCAGAAAAAAGAGCAGACCGTGATTCAAGTGAAGGGGCTGTTGTTTCTCAAATTAATGACGCGAACACAAGAGGTGTTGTTCTTGCATTAAACTGTGAGACTGACTTTGTTGCAAATAACGACTCTTATACTGCAATGGCTAAAGAAATGGCTGCCGTAGCAATTAACTATAACACAAAAGAAGAATTTCTTGCGGCTGACTTTGGTGGCGGGATGACGGTTGCTGAGAAGTTAATCGAGCAGACAGGTGTTATTGGTGAGAAACTAGAAATTGGAGGTTTTGAGATCCTTGAAGCTCCATTTGTAGGGACGTATATTCACGGGAAGAAAATTGGTGCTTTAACTGGTTTAAGTACTGCTATTGAAGGTGCAGAAAAACTAGCAAAAGAAGTATCAATGCAAGTAGCATCTATGGGTGCCACTACATTATCTTATAAAGATTTTACACCAGAATTTGTTGCAAACGAAACAGAAGCACGTATCGCTGTAATTGAAAAAGATAACATCGAGTTAGGACGTCTTGGTAAAACACTAAAGAACGTACCTACGTATATCTCTAGAATGCAATTAACAGACGAGGTTTTAGCAAAAGCAGAAGATGCTGCTAAAGCTGAGTTGAAAGCTGAAGGAAAACCAGAACAAATCTGGGACAGAATCCTTCCTGGAAAAATGGAACGTTTTATCGCTGATAACACAACATTAGACCACGAGAAAGCTTTACTAGACCAAAACTTTATTATGGATGATAAGAAAAACGTAGGAAACTATGTTTCTGATCACGGTGAAGTATCTGTTGTTGGATTTAAGAGAGTGACATTGGCATAATTAGCTATTAGCAACTTGTTCTGAACTTGATTCAGAATCTAGTTGCTTCATTAATAAACAATCCGTCTTTAGCTTTTGCTAGAGACGGATTTTTTTTACCCCTACACTATTTGATTCTCACTATTACTAAAGCCCTGAAAGAATAGCAAAGACATAAAAAAAACTGCCTACTGCCACTGCTACTGAATACTAATTTTTCCTTATTTTTACAACCAACAAAACCACGCTATGCAATACAAAAGAATCTTACTTAAACTTTCTGGTGAAGCCTTAATGGGCGAGCGCCAATATGGTATTGATCCTGTAAGACTTCAGGAATACGCTCAAGACATTAAAGCCATAATCGCTACTGGTGTTGAAGTGGCAATAGTGATAGGTGGCGGTAATATCTTTAGAGGTGTTGCAGGCGCAAGCAAAGGTATGGACCGTGTGCAAGGTGACCATATGGGAATGCTCGCTACGGTAATCAACGGGCTGGCATTGCAAGGCGCCCTAGAGGATGAAAACATTCAAGTGAGATTGCAAAGTGCGATTAAGATTAATGAAGTAGCAGAACCATTTATTCGCCGGAAGGCAATGCGTCATTTAGAAAAAGGACGTGTCGTTATTTTTGGTGGAGGAACAGGAAACCCTTACTTCACGACAGATAGTGCTGCAGTATTAAGAGCCATTGAGATAAAAGCAGACGTAATTCTTAAAGGAACTCGTGTAGATGGTATTTACTCAAGTGATCCAGAAAAGAATAGCGATGCCACAAAATACGATACCATTAGCTTTGATGATGTATTGCGCAAAGGCCTCAAAGTGATGGACACAACTGCTTTTACATTGAGTCAAGAAAACGAGTTACCTATCATTGTTTTTGACATGAACACAAGAGGTAACTTAATGAAAGTGGTAATGGGTGAAAAAATAGGAACTAAAGTAAATCTTTAATCGCTTCGGAAATTTTATAGATCGAATAAAATTTCAACTAAAATAAATTTGCTATTTTTGAAATGGTTTGCTTTTTGAAGTACAGATCTCAAGGATTAGTATTTCCGAAGAAAAATCGAGAACGTTAAAAATCGTGAGCTACCATTAGTGAGCGTAGTCTAACTAAGTGTAATTAAAAAGCTCAAGCTAAGATTATTGAGCAAAGCCCAACTTATTAAAAAACAAAATCGCAAGCTAAGGTTAGTGAGCGTAGTCGAACTATGGAAGACGAAATTAAATTTATTATAGACAGTACGAAAGAGGCAATGGACGATGCCCTCGTGCACCTAAATAAGAAATTTGTAAACATTAGAGCAGGTAAAGCCTCTCCAGCTATGGTAGGCAGTGTAATGGTGAACTATTACGGGAGTCAAACACCTTTGAGTCAAGTGGCTAATGTAAATACACCTGACGGTATGACTATCACAATCGCGCCGTGGGAAAAAGGATTGATTCCAGAAATTGAAAAGGGGATTCACCTAGCAAACATAGGTTTTAACCCAATGAATAATGGGGAGTCTGTGATTATTACTGTACCACCGTTAACAGAAGAACGTCGTCGTGAGCTTGCAAAACAAGCAAAAACAGAGGCAGAAGATTCTAAGATAGGCGTCCGTAATGACCGTAAGAATGCTAATAACGAAATTAAAAATCTTGATGTTAGTGATGACTTAAAAGCAAATCTTGAAGCAGATGTCCAGATGATGACAGACAAGCATATTACTAAAATTGAAGAAATGCTTTCTTTAAAAGAGAAAGAGATTATGACCGTTTAAAGTAGTCATACGTTAAACAAAATATAATTAAGCGGCCTATGGGCCGCTTTCTTTTTACCTTTGAGTATAAATACTTACTCCCCATTACTTTAATGAACAGATTTCTTTTCATTTTACTTCTTTTCTTACCTCTGATGAGCCTGGCCCAAGTGCCAGCAATACAGACCGAACAAGACACCACCGCGACACGCCAAGAACAGAAAATAAGCCCGTTCAATACTGGTTTTTATCCTGTTGGCTTTTTTGACTTTGATCTTAAATACCTTATTAAATATAATAACTATGAAGGACTTCGATTAGGATTGGGTGGTATGACCAATGATCGCTTATCTAAAAAATTCAAAATAACAGGCTATGCTGCTTATGGAACAAAAGACAAAAAAATAAAGCACAGCGTAGGCGGAAGTTTACTTTTAGATAAAGAGTCTAAAACTTGGGTTACACTCGCGTATCGCGATGATGTTAACGAAATAGGATCTGCAAAATTTTTAACAGACGCGCGCGTATACTCTGTTTTTGAACCAAGACTCGTTAACGTTACACAATTTTATCAAATACGAACCTGGCAAACTAATGTGATTACAGCATTTACAGATAACCTCGCCGGAGAAGTACGCTTAGGAAGAAGCCACATTGATCAAACCCTTAATTATCAATTTTTAAACGACGGGATCACCTATGACTCTTATGAAGTTGCAGAAGCCACAGCATCTATAAGAATTAGTCCGAAATCTAAATTCTTTACCACAGAGGATGGTCTTGTAGAATATTTCGATGGTTTTCCTAAAATAAGTGCGCAGATTACTAAAGGATTCAGTGGTCTAGTGCGCAGTGATTTTGATTATACCAAGTTTGGATTAAAATTAGATTACTACATCAAGCGCAGCAACTTGTCTTCTACAAGTTTTTTACTAGAAGGAAACTTGGCTGCAGGCGATGTACCATTAACACATTTGTATCACGCCTATCCTAATAGCCCGACAAAAGAAGAAGTGCTACAACGTTTTTCTGTTGCAGGAAGACGCAGTTTTGAGACCATGTATTTTGGGGAGTTCTTTTCAGATAAATTAGCCACATTACAAGTAAGGCATAGCTTACAAAGGTTTGAAATTTCAGAAAGAATAAGACCTGAATTAGTACTTATCACGCGTCACGCTTTAGGTGATCTAAGCAACCAAGAAGCACATCAAGGTATTAATTTTAATACCCTTGAGAAACTTTATAATGAAGCTGGACTAGAACTTAATAAATTATTGTTTGGTTTTGGGTTGAGTTTTGCATATCGCTATGGCGCCTATTACCTAACAAACCCAGAGGATAACATCGCCTTTAAGTTTACGTTTTACGCCAAATTTTAATTATTAATATCACTCACTAAATACACTGATAGTGTTACCTTTGAGTTTACAAAATTCCCTCATTGAACAAACTTTTTAGCATAGGTTTCTGGAGCGCAGTAGCGCGTTTTATTCTTAGAAACAGGCCGCTTATTCTTATAATTATTGCAGCCATTACCGTATTTATGGGGCTGCAATGGAAACATATGCGCTTCACATATTCTGAAGCAAATTTGTTACCAGATGACCACGAGGTCAACCTAGCATATGACGAGTTTCTAGACACCTTTGGCGAAGAAGGAAACCTCATTGTAATGGGGGTCAAAGACAGTACGTTTTTCACACCAAAAGTCTTCAATGCTTGGAAGTCCCTTGGCGATGACCTTCAAAAAAACAACGCAGTAGACGCACTTCTTTCTGTAGGTAACTTAATGACACTAGAGAAGCGCACAGACACCACAAGCTTTGCCATGGTGCCGTTTATTAAAGATTCTGTACTTACTTCAGAAAATTTAAAAACCTACAAAAACAGGCTTCTATACCGACTGCCCTTCTATGATGGCTTGGTATATAGCCCAGATAAAAAAACGGTACGAACGGCTATTTACCTAAACGAGGACATCGTAAACACCATTGCCAGAAAAGAATTTGTAGATCAAGTACTTATCCCTCGGGTAAAGCAATTTGAAAAAGATACAGGCATCAATGTCTACGTATCTGGAATGCCGTACATCCGGACCTTAAATTCACAGAATATAGTTGATGAGATTGGGCTATTTATAGCTGCGGCTTTGTTTGTGACTTCCCTCATCTTTTTCTTCTTTTTTAGATCCTTTAGAGCGACGTTGATCTCCATGCTAACCGTACTTATTGGAGTTGCCTGGGCCTTCGGAATTTTAGGATTACTGAAATATGAAATCACTGTTTTAACAGCCTTGATACCACCCCTCATTATTGTGATCGGGATTCCTAATTGTATTTTTCTGATTAATAAATACCAACAGGAAATAAAATTACACGGGAACCAAGCGAAGTCATTGCAGCGCGTTATAGCCAAAGTAGGAAATGCTACTTTGATGACAAACTTAACTACAGCATCTGGTTTTGCGACTTTTATATTAACCGACAGCAAGTTGCTTAAGGAGTTTGGTATTGTGGCTTCTATTAACATTATTGCCATCTTTTTATTATCCTTATTTATTATTCCTATCATCTACAGTTATATGTCGGTGCCTAAGAATAAACACCTTAAGCACCTTAATAAAAGATGGATTAATG
>Ga0307492_10000572_pt1 | contig 15594 bp, 15 predicted proteins | sample SI3LmetaG_FD_202365 | JGI IMG/M metagenome (GOLD analysis project Ga0307492, IMG submission 202365) | Sea-ice brine microbial communities from Beaufort Sea near Barrow, Alaska, United States - SI3L | ecosystem: Environmental > Aquatic > Marine > Coastal | place: USA: Alaska | collected 2017-05-06 | reverse complement strand
CACATACGGCAATTAGCGGCGACTGACAATTTTTTGTGATAACAAAAACGAGGAACCACAATATTGTTGTCATCAGCCACGTCAATTAACAACCGGCCAGCTTCTGCCTCAATTGGAAGTCCATTGATGGTGAGTGTAATAGTGTTGCTCATTGCTCTGTTCAACCTTTCTCTATTTCTTTATTACAACGGCCAGTACAAATGACTGGCTTACTTAATCGATTTTAAAATAATCAAACTAAAATTTGTATAAACTTGATTAATTAACACATGGCCAATTGCCAACAAATTAGCAAACCATAGACCGCTTGTGATCTACATAGTATTCAAATTCATGTCGAAAATGTTTGATAAAACTCCACACCGGCATCGCCGCAGCATCACCTAGGGCACAAATAGTGCGGCCTTCAATTTTATGAGAAACCTCTTCCAGTAACCCAATATCTTCTGGCCGTCCTTTACCATCAATAATTCGGCAAAGCACTCGGTAAAGCCAACCAGTGCCTTCACGACAAGGCGTGCATTGTCCACATGATTCTGCAAAATAGAATCGGGAAATTCGTCGTAACGCTTTTACCATATCGGTGGTCTCATCCATTATGATAACAGCCCCAGAACCTAACATCGATCCAGCCTTGGTAATTGAATCATAATCCATCGTACAATCCATCATAATATCGCCTGGTAAAATAGGCACGGAAGATCCACCAGGAATGACAGCTTTTAACTTACGGTCATCTTTTACACCACCTGCCATGCCTAATAAGTCTTTGAATGATGTGCCCATACTTATTTCAAAGTTACCGGGGCTGTTTACATGCCCTGACACAGAAAATAACTTAACGCCGCCGTTATTTGGTATACCAAGATTGGCAAACCACTCGGAACCGTTACGAATAATTGCCGGCACTGAGGCCAGAGACTCAGTATTGTTAATAGTTGTCGGTCTACCGTATAAACCAAAATTAGCAGGGAAAGGTGGCTTAAATCTAGGTTGACCCTTTTTACCTTCCAATGATTCTAGCAAAGCAGTTTCTTCACCACAAATATAAGCACCAGCCCCTAGAACAGTATGGAGATCAAAGTCGATCCCACTGCCCATTATATTTTTACCAACATAACCCGCTTCATACGCTTCTTTTAGAGCTGCTTCGAAATGCATGTACGGCTCATCCATAAACTCACCACGCATATAATTATAACCAACGGTGGCACCGATTGAGTATCCACCAATAATCATACCCTCAACTAAAGCATGGGGATTAAAACGAAGAATATCACGGTCTTTACAAGTGCCAGGTTCAGATTCATCTGAGTTACAAACTAAATATTTTTGTCCAGGCGCACTACGTGGCATAAAACTCCACTTCAATCCGGTTGGAAAACCAGCACCACCTCGACCCCGCAATCCAGAAGCTTTTACTTCGGCAATGACGTCTTCCTGAGTAATTTTTTCAACAATGATTTTGTTTAGCGCTTGATAACCACCAGTCTTTAGATAACTCTCCATTGACCAAGGCTGATCATATTGAAAAGTTGCAGAACATACTTTATTAGTCATACTTATTCCAGCCCATCCAAAATCTCATCGACCTTCTCGAGTGTTAAATTAACATGGTAAACATGATTGACCTGCATCATCGGCCCACCAGAGCAGGCCGCAAGGCATTCTTCTTCACACTTTAGAAAAATTCGCCCGTCTTCTGTACTGTCACCGATTTTAATACCCAGCTTAGTTTCAATGTGCTCAACAATATAATCAGACCCCATTAACATGCAGCTGATATTAGTGCAAATTGCTACATTATTTCGGCCCACTGGTTTTGTTTCATACATTGAATAAAACGATGCCACTTCATATACATGAATGGCAGCCATACCTAGATACTCTGCAACGGCATCCATGAGATCAGTCGTAAGAAATCCATGATTTTGATGCTGAGCTGCGGTTAAAGCACCCAGTACTGCTGACCGCCTCTGATCTGTGGGGAACTTCATTAACCAGTGATCAATCTCTTCACGGGTATGATCTGATAAAACATTAACTTTTAAATTCTTAGTCTTAACCATTATCTATCTATCTCACCGAACACAATATCTTGAGTACCAATAATAGCGACAACGTCAGACAGCATATGCCCCGTTGCCATTTCATTCATACTCGATAAATGAGCGAAACCAGGTGCGCGTACTTTAAGCCTATAGGGTTTATTAGCACCATCTGATATCAAGTAAACGCCAAACTCACCTTTGGGGTGTTCTATTGCCGTGTAAACCTCACCTTCTGGAACGGTGTAACCCTCGGTAAAAAGTTTAAAGTGATGAATCAAACCCTCCATGTCAGCCTTAGCCATTTCTCGCCTTGGCGCCGCTACTTTATGATTCTCAGATAACACGATGCCGGGGTTATTTTTTAACCAAGTGATACACTGTTTAATAATACGATTGGACTGGCGCATTTCTTCAATACGAACCAAGTAACGATCATAACAATCGCCATTAGTGCCAACTGGAATATCAAAGTCCATACGGTCATAAACTTCATAAGGCTGTTTTTTACGCAAATCCCATTCAACACCCGAACCTCGCAACATCGGGCCAGTAAAACCTAATTGAAAAGCTCTTTCCTGAGATACAACGCCAATACCAACAGTCCGTTGCTTCCATATTCTATTATCGGTTAGCAGTGTTTCATATTCATCAATATAACCAGGGAAACGATTCGTGAAATCTTCCGTAAAATCTAGCAGGCTACCCTGTCGATTTTCATTCAACCGAGCAGCTTCTTCTTTGCTACGCCACCGACCCTCTTGGTATTGTGGCATCGAATCTGGCAAATCTCGAGCAACACCACCAGGACGATAGTAAGTAGCATGCATACGCGTACCGGAGACGGCTTCGTATAGGTCCATCAAATCTTCGCGCTCACGGAACGCGTATAAAAACATGGTCATCGCGCCAACATCTAATGCATGTGTTCCGATCCACATTAAATGGTTAAGAACTCGGGTTATCTCGTCAAACATTACTCGAATATATTTAGCACGCTCAGGAATTTCTAATTTAAGCAGCTTCTCAATTGCCAAAACATAGCCGTGCTCATTACACATCATCGATACATAATCGAGCCGATCCATATACCCAATATTTTGGTTATAAGGCTTAGTTTCCGCAAGCTTTTCCGTACCGCGATGCAGCAGCCCAATATGTGGATCAGCTCGTTCGATGACTTCGCCATCCATCTCAAGCACTAAACGCAAAACACCATGTGCAGCTGGATGTTGCGGACCAAAGTTCAGCGTGTAATTTTTAATTTCAGGCATTGTTTTTTGCCTCATTGTGCTCTTGAATCATTTGCTCATCAGAAATGTAACGATGGTCTTCGCGAATTACCTTAGGCACTAATACTCGCGGCTCAATACTAACCGGTTCGTATATGACACGCTTTTTAACAGAGTCATAGCGCATTTCAACATTACCGATTAACGGAAAATCTTTGCGAAACGGATGACCAACAAATCCATAGTCAGTTAATATACGCCGTAAATCAGGGTGACCGCTAAATAACAAACCGAATAGATCGAAGGCTTCACGCTCATACCAATCAGCAGAAGCCCAAACGCCAGTAATGGTTGGCAAAACAGGAAAACCATCATCGGCTGCAAAAACCTTAAGACGCAACCGACAATTGTGATGATAAGAAAGAAGATGATAGACCGCTGCAAAGCGAATGCCGTTTTCAACAACAGACTCTAGTTCATCACCGAACTGCAACCGACCTAAGGTTGCTGATGCATCGACACCACGACTAAAACCTGCATTAGAAGCGTCATTAGTTTGCCATTCAGTCACGCCAAATTGAGAGTAGTCAACACCGCATAAATCAACAAGCTGTTCAAACTTAAAGTTATCACTTTCTTTAAGCTGGGTGGCTACATCAATTAAGTTTTCTGGCGTGACAACCACAGTCACTTCTTGAGATTTAGTTTCGGTTGAAACTAAACGCTCGCCAAAAGTGCTGACTAAAGAATCGGCTAACTGCTTCAGAGATATCGACATATTATCGGGCTATCGTATTAGTGTTCTTAATTTTATTTTGCAATTGCATAATGCCGTATAAAAGCGCTTCAGCGGTAGGAGGACAACCAGGCACGTAAACATCAACAGGCACTACCCTGTCACAACCACGAACAACTGCATAAGAATAGTGGTAATAACCACCGCCATTAGCACAAGAACCCATTGATATGACCCAACGCGGCTCAGCCATCTGGTCATAGACTTTGCGTAACGCAGGAGCCATCTTATTAACTAAAGTTCCGGCCACAATCATAACGTCAGATTGGCGCGGACTGGGACGGAAAATTATTCCAAATCGATCCAAGTCATAACGAGCTGCACCCGCCTGCATCATTTCAACAGCACAGCAAGCCAATCCAAAGGTCATTGGCCACATAGAACCAGTTCGAGCCCAGTTAATTAATTTATCGGCGGAGGTAGTCATAAACCCCTGCTCAAATACACCTTCTACTCCCATTCGAGGGCTCCTTTTTTCCATTCAAAGATAAACCCTACTACGAGCACACCTAAAAACATGGCCATTGCAACTAAACCAAAAGTGCCTATCTCATCAAGAGAAATCGCCCATGGGAATAGAAACGCAATTTCTAAATCAAAAATAATAAATAGAATGGCTACAAGATAATAGCGCACGTCAAATTTCATACGACTATCTTCGAAGGCTTCAAAGCCACATTCGTAAGGAGAGTTTTTTTCGGCATCTGGACGAGATGGACCTAACAGCTTACCAGCAACAATGAACATCGACCCCATAACAAGGGTGACGCTCATAAAGATTAGTATTGGTAGATAGTTACCTAACATACGAAACAAAAGGCCTCTAAATAAATGCTAACGCTAGGAGAGCGGCTAGCTTGTGTAACGGTGATAGTCGAGCGTGAATAACTTGCCTCAACCATGTATTATATTTTAACAAATATAATCAGCTTATGATAATACAATCGTGTTATATCTTAATCATTAATCTAAAAAATGGTGCCGATGGCCGGAGTCGAACCGGCACAGCTTTCGCCACTACCCCCTCAAGATAGCGTGTCTACCAATTCCACCACATCGGCAATAATTCATTAGTTAGCGGGCGGCAAATCTGAACCTGAGATTACATCAGTCGATGAATCGACAGGCGGCATATCACTTTCCACTAACCCTTCTTCTTGAACCTGATCAGTACCCATTGACGTTACACTCTGCATAAGATTACCAGAATCGTTACGATGACTACCTAAATAGGCCAACGACATACAAACAACAAAAAACAATGTAGCTAAAACGCCTGTTGATTTGCTTAAGAAATTGCCAGATCCTTTGGAACCAAACACAGTCGATGATGACCCACTACCGAAAGCTGCACCTGCGTCAGCTCCCTTGCCGTGCTGCATTAGCACCAAAACAATTAGGCTTATTGACAGAATGACCTGAACAATAAGCAATGCGCTATTTAAATTTTCCATCAAATTTCCTAAACGGATTGAGCAATTGCTAAGAAGTCGGAAGCATTTAATGCCGCGCCACCTATTAAACCACCATCAATATCAGGCTGAGATAATAAGTCCTTTGCATTTTTAGCGTTCATGCTTCCGCCATATAAAATCTGTACCTTTTCAGCAACAACTGAATCCAGTTCCGCTAACTTGTTCCGAATAAACCGATGAACTGCCTGTGCCTGGCCAGGTGTTGCAACCTGTCCAGTACCGATTGCCCAAACTGGCTCATAAGCAATAACACAATTGGCCATTGCTATAATGCCTTGTGACTTAATTACAGCTTCTAACTGCCTAACAATAACAGCTTCTGTTGAGCCTTCTTCACGCTCTTTCAGCGACTCACCAACGCACAAGATGGGTATTAATCCTTTGTTAACAACCATTTCAAATCGATCGGCTACGAGCTTGTCTGATTCAAAATAAAAAGCGCGGCGTTCAGAATGCCCAATTATGACGTATCGACAACCACATTCTTTAAGCATGGTGGCTGAAATTTCGCCCGTAAAAGCACCTGATGCTTGATCACTGACATTTTGAGCGCCTAACGATACATCAGTGCCGCTTAGCATCCTACCAACTTCTATTAAGAAAACGGATGAAGGGCAAACGACTAGCTCTAAATTTTTAACTTGACCTGCATCAGACCCAATTTTAATGCCATCCACTAATCCTATGACGCTAGCTAAACTACCATTCATTTTCCAGTTTCCAACAATTAGAGCAGTTCTCATCTATTTTTACTAGCGATCAAATCGGCGGCAAAGGTTACTCATCTAATGGCAAGAAATCAATCAACAAATGAATAAATCATGTAAATAGTTATTTGGATGCCGACATAGTCACGCAGGCAGCTATTTCCGATGCCAGCTTACTCACTAAGACAGCATCCTCACCTTCCACCATTACCCTAATCAATGGCTCAGTACCCGACGCTCTTAGCAACACCCTTCCTTTACCATTTAGCTCTAACTTTGCCGCACTCACGGCTTGCTGAATTTCTGGCTTGGACTGCAAATCGATTTTTTTAGCAATAGGTACATTAATCATAATCTGGGGATATAAAGTCATGCCATCACAGGCTTCTGACAAAGTAATGCCCTTTTCAACCAACCAATCCAACACTTGCAATGAGGCTATTATTCCATCGCCTGTAGAAGTCTTATCAAGACAAATAATATGCCCAGAAGACTCCCCACCGACCGACCAACCTTTATCTATTAGCTTTACCATGACATGACGATCACCCACGCTGGCTCTTTCGAATTCGATGCCATCTTTTTTGAGCGCATGCTCCAGTCCTAGGTTAGTCATCAGTGTACCGACCACGCCACCCGCTAAACGACCCGTCGTTAGCTTGCTCTTGGCAATGATGTAGAGCAGTTGGTCACCGTCTTTAACATCACCTTTTGAATCCATCATCATAAGCCGATCACCATCACCATCGAAAGCAATGCCCATATCAGCTTGATTCTCTAACACCATTGCACGCATATTGTCAGGATGAAGCGCTCCGACGTCTTTATTAATGTTCAAGCCGTTTGGCTTGCATCCTAGCTCCAACACATCGGCACCTAATTCACGAAATACAGCCGGGGCAATGTGGTAAGTTGCACCATGGGCGCAATCAACCACTATTTTCATACCTCTTAGTGTCGTGTTAAACGGAATTGAACTCTTACAGTACTCAATATAGCGACCTTTCGCATCCTCCATTCGTGTTGCTTTACCCAATAACTCCGATTCAACCATTGTTAGTGGTTGATCAATCATATCTTCTATAGCTTGTTCAACCTTATCTGACAGCTTGTAACCGTCAGCATTAAAAAATTTAACCCCATCATCATGATATGGGTTATGAGATGCGCTAATAACTATGCCTGCAACCGCTCTACGAGCTTGTGTCATATAAGCCACTGCGGGTGTTGGCATGGGGCCCAGCAGTATGACGTCTAGACCTGCAGCAGCCAAACCCGCCTCCAAAGCTGATTCAAACATATAGCCAGATATTCGGGTGTCTTTTCCAATAACAACACTTCCCTTGCCCTGTTTGGCAAGCACTTTGCCAGCCGCCCAGCCCACCTTCATTACAAAATCAACTGTCATTGGCGGAACGCCTACCTTACCTCGAATGCCATCAGTACCAAAATATCGTCGGCTCATTACAGTCCTCCCCTGTTTATTTTTATATTCTAATCAAGCCCGCTCAGATGCGATCTAATTTAATCTAGGTTGTGCAGCGCATTTACCATTGCAATGGCATCTATTGTTTCAGCTACATCGTGTACACGGACTATATCAGCCCCCAGCATTGCAGCAATAACCGCGCTCGAAACACTGCCATGGAGGCGTTGATCGACCGGCTTATTGAGTATGGTGCCAATCATACCTTTTCTTGACATTCCCACCAACAAGGGCACACCTAATGATTTAAATTCTGCAAGCGATTGCAACAATTGCAGGTTATGCTCCAATGTTTTTCCAAAACCAAAGCCAGGGTCAACAATAATATTATGCGGCTTGATGCCTGCAACAATTGCAGCCTCTATACGATGCTTTAAAAAAACCATCACTTCGCTAACTACGTTGTCATAGGTTGGATTTCTTTGCATTGTTTCTGGTGTGCCCTGCATGTGCATAAAACACACTGGCACATCAAGATCTGCCGCCAAGTCCAATGAGCTCTCTAATCTCAGGGCCCAGATACTGTTAATCATGGTAGCCCCAGCGTCAACTGCTTGTTGAATCACATCCGGCTTATTAGTATCAATTGAAATAGGTACATCAGATACTTCTCGAATTAATTTAATCAGTGGAATAGTGCGAGCGAGCTCTTGGTCTAGGGCAACTTGCACTGAGCCAGGCCTAGTAGATTCTCCACCAACATCAAGAATATCAACACCATTATCAATCAACTTAAGTGCGTAATGAAAAGCGCTGTCTATAGCAGCAAATTGCCCACCATCTGAAAATGAGTCTGGTGTCGTATTTATTACGCCCATCACTTTAACGCGCTTGTTTAAATGGGAGTTTTCTAAATTATTTTTTAAAGGCATAAAAAAAGCAAAGATCAATTATTCGATCTTTGCCCTGTTTTAAGGTTAGTGAAACTTGGTAGCTGGATCAGATAGATCTGGGCTTTTATTTTCCTTGGTTTCTTTTGCTACAACTGGCGGGCTATTACCGCCAGAGCCAGAAGAACTAGATTCGTCATCAGTCCAATCTTGAGGGGGACCAGGAACCTTACCATCCATGATTGAATCAATTTGACTGGAGTCAATTGTTTCATACTTCATTAAAGCGTCAGCCATAACATGCAGCTTATCTTCATTCTCTTTCAAAATATCAACTGAGCGCTGATAGTTTTTGTCAATAAGCGATCGAATTTCAGAATCAATGGCTCGAACAGTCTCATCTGACACTGTTTTTTGTTTACCCATCGATTTCCCTAGAAACACTTCGCCTTCTTCTTCACTGTAGGATAATGGACCCATACGATCTGAAAGGCCCCACTGAGTTACCATACTACGAGCAATGCTAGTAGCCCGCTCAATATCGTTAGATGCACCCGTTGTGACAGCGTCGGCTCCGAAAATTTGCTCTTCTGCAATCCGACCACCATACAAACTGGATAACTGGCTTTCAAGCAACTTTTTGCTATAGCTATAGCGATCTTCAACCGGCAAGAACATAGTCACACCCAGTGCACGTCCGCGAGGAATGATACTTACTTTATAAACCGGATCGTGCTCAGGCACTATACGACCAACAATCGCATGCCCTGCCTCGTGATAAGCAGTCAACTTTTTCTCATCATCATTCATAATCATTGACTTGCGCTCTGCGCCCATCATGATCTTATCCTTTGCTTTCTCAAACTCACCCATATACACAAGCTTCTTGTTGCTTTTAGCAGCAAACAGTGCGGCTTCATTCACTAAATTGGCAAGATCAGCACCAGAGAAGCCTGGAGTACCCCGCGCAATGACCATGGGGTCGACATTGTCAGCCGCAGGCAATTTTCGCATGTGAACTTTGAGAATTTGTGCACGGCCACGAACATCGGGTAATGGAACAATTACTTGTCGGTCAAAACGACCAGGCCTCAATAACGCAGGGTCTAAAACATCTGGGCGATTTGTAGCGGCAATTACAATGACGCCTTCATTACCTTCAAAGCCATCCATCTCAACTAACAGCTGATTTAATGTCTGCTCTCGCTCATCATGACCACCGCCTACACCAGCACCTCGGTGCCTACCAACAGCATCTATCTCATCAATAAAAATAATGCAGGGCGAGTGCTTTTTAGCTTGCTCAAACATATCGCGAACACGAGACGCACCTACACCCACAAACATTTCGACAAAATCAGAACCCGAAATAGTGAAAAATGGCACTTTAGCTTCACCAGCAATAGCCTTGGCTAGTAGCGTTTTACCAGTACCCGGGGAGCCCACCATCAAGACACCTCGTGGAATCTTACCGCCCAATTTTTGGAATTTTGCAGGCTCGCGTAGGAACTCGACTAATTCACCCACTTCTTCCTTTGCCTCGTCAACACCAGCAACATCATTAAAAGAAATGTTAACTTGGTCTTCACTTAGTAGCTTTGCCTTACTTTTGCCAAAAGACATGGCGCCACGTCCACCGCCACCACCTTGCATTTGACGCATAAAGAAAATATATAAACCAATTAGAACAATGAAGGGAAACCAACTAACGAAGATATGCGCTAGCATAGAAGGTTGTTCGGGTGGTTTACCAACAATTGAAACATTAGCTCGATTCATATCACCAATCAGTGCAGAATTATCAGTCTCAGGGCTGTAAGTTGAGAAACTGACTCCAGATTTCAACTGGCCGGTAATAGTTTTACCTTCAATTAAAACCTCTTGCACCTGACCTTGCTTTACTTGAGTTAGGAAGTCAGAGTACTTTAAACTAGAAGCGTTATTATTGCTCCGCCCACCGAAACTCTGAAATACTGTCAATAAGACAACGGCAATTACAACCCATAATATTAAATTTTTTGCTACATCATTCACTTGTCAACACCTTATATTGTGTTAGCTAAATTGGCATTTATTATGCGAATTTAGAATAATTTCGAATCGACACTTTACGTATCATTTCACGACTTAATTAACGAGAAACTAACTTACTCTCAAAAGAACACCCTATTTTAAACCACTACAAACCGCATAAATTTCACGAGACCTTGCGCGTGATGCGTCAGGTTTACGGTATTTGACGGATTTAAATATCGATTTAAACGATGAAATAAGCGCCTCATATCCTTCACCCTGAAAAAGCTTCACCACAAATTGTCCATCCTTAGCTAAACAACTCTTCGCTAACTCGAAGGCCAGCTCTCCCAAATACATTGATCGCGGCTGATCCACTGAGTCAACTCCACTTAAGTTGGGGGCCATATCAGATAAAACAAGGTCAACCGGCTGCCTATCAACCAAATCAAGAACTTGTTCTAACGTATCGGCCTCTGTGAAATCGCCTTGAATAATCTCAACGCCTGCAATTGGGTCTATTGGCAATATATCAATTGCGATCAGACGTCCTTTTGGCCCACCAAATTGACTAACGTATTCACTCCAGCCACCGGGGGCAGCGCCTAAATCTAGCACAAACATACCTGGTTTAAGCAGTTTATCTTTTTGCTGAAGTTCGATTAACTTATAAACCGCACGCGAACGATAACCTTCCTTACGTGCCTGCAGCACGTATTGATCGTCATGATGTTCCTGAAGCCATTTTTGACTGCTTTTGGAGCGCGACATGCTTTAATCCTCAAGACCTAAGTCAGTAATTTATGCGGGTAACCAATGCGAGCAAGCTGTGTTAATATGCACGGCCTTTGAAGTCACATCAGAACTAAGCACTAGAATGAACCTATCAAAAGTACAGAATAAACGATTGCGAGCCGAATCACATCAATTGAAGCCCGTTGTCATGATTGGTCAAAACGGCTTAACGGAAGCGGTTCAAAATGAAATCGAAATAGCCATTGATCATCACGAATTAATTAAAATTCGCATACCTGCCACAGGAAAGTCAGCAAAAAAACAAATGATAGACGCTATTTGCACACGTCACAATGCTGAACCGGTACAAATCATTGGAAATGTTGCTGTTATTTATCGACGTAATATTAAATCTGATCGATTCGGTAAGGTCACCAGCCCCACACCCCAAAGGTAGGTCTTAGCTACAAGCCATCAAAATAAAAGAGAACTAAGAACCTTTGTAACGGCAATTTTATTTAGCGATAGTGAACTGCAGTAACTTCATATTCGCGATTGCCGCTTGGTGCTCGAACGATCACTTCATCGCCTTCTTCTTTGCCTATCATTGCTCTCGCAATAGGTGAGCTGATGGCGATGCGATTGAGCCTAATATCGGCTTCAATATCACCAACGATCTGATAGGTTACTTCTTCATCGCTTTCAATGTCCATTAATTCAACGGTGCAGCCAAAAACGACTCGACCTGTTTTATTTAACTTGGTTACATCTATAGTTTGAGCATTACCTAAAACAGACTCTAGCTCGGCAATACGACCTTCCATGAAACCCTGCTCTTCACGGGCCGCGTGATATTCAGCATTCTCTTTTAAGTCACCGTGGTCTCTTGCCACTGCAATCGCTTCTACCACGATAGGTCTTTTGACATATTTCAAATCTTTTAGCTCTGCTTTTAATCTTTCAGAGCCTTCAGCTGTTACTGGTATTTGGTTCATAAATACTAATCCTGATGCAATGTTTGCAGCCTGTACACATCACCAATCTCGCGGTGAGACATGGCCTGACAGATTGCTTTTCCGCCTGAGAGCGTCGTAGAGTAACAAACAGAATGCATAAGTGCTTCACGTCGAATCGCATAGGAATCACCAATAGCCGACCGGCCTTCAGTCGTATTGACAATTAATGCAATTTCATCATTCTTTATCATATCAACAATGTGTGGCCGACCTTCTTTTACCTTGTTGACATGCTTGCAATCTATACCCGCAGCCTGAATAATTTTGGCTGTGCCACCTGTCGCCACTAAACTAAACCCCTGATCGTGAAGCTCTTTTGCCAAGCTGGCAACTGAACGTTTGTCTATTTCACGAACACTTAAGAATGCAGTACCCGATTTAGGAATACTGACGCCTGCACCTTGCATGGCTTTCGCAAAAGCCTCTGCAAACGAGAGACCAATACCCATCACTTCGCCGGTAGACTTCATTTCTGGCCCAAGAATCGGGTCAACACCTTGAAATTTTGCAAATGGGAATACGGATTCCTTAACGGATACAAAATCGGGTATTACTTGTTCTGTTCTACCTTGATCTATCAATGACTGACCAACCATGCAACGAGCCGCCACTTTCGCTAATTGAACACCCGTTGCTTTTGAGACAAAAGGCACAGTACGCGAAGCTCTTGGATTGACTTCGAGAATGTAAATTTCCTCCCCTTTAATGGCAAACTGTGTATTCATCAAGCCAACAACATTGAGGGCTTTCGCCATTTGCGCTACCTGCTCACAAAGCTTTTGCTGAATATGGGCAGGCAATGAGTAAGGTGGTAGCGAACAAGCCGAATCACCTGAATGAACACCCGCCTGCTCAATGTGCTCCATTAATCCACAAACAACGACATCCTCACCATCACATATGGCATCAACATCAACTTCAATCGCTTCATCCAGAAAGCGATCGAGCAAAATCGGCGAATCTTTAATAATTTTCACCGCTTCCTTCATGTAGTTAGTCAGATCTTCCTGATCATATACAATTTCCATCGCACGTCCTCCCAGCACATAGGACGGCCTCACCACTAACGGAAAACCAACCTCATCAGCCAGAGCAGCGGAAGATTCGACGTCAAATGCAATGCGATTCGGAGGCTGAAGCAAATCCAGGTCTTGGATCATTTTCTGAAAACGTTCTCGATCTTCGGCTAGATCAATTGAATCTGGGGTTGTACCAACAATAGGCACGCCTGCACCCTCAAGTGCGCGAGCAAGGTTTAACGGAGTTTGCCCACCAAACTGAACAATCACACCCTTTGGCTTTTCTAAGTGAACTATTTCAAGTACATCTTCATAAGTCAAAGGCTCGAAATACAATCGATCGGAGGTGTCGTAATCAGTTGAAACGGTTTCAGGGTTGCAATTAACCATGATTGTCTCATAGCCGTCTTCGCGCATTGCCATTGCTGCGTGAACGCAGCAATAGTCGAACTCAATTCCTTGTCCGATTCGATTAGGCCCACCACCCAACACCATAATTTTATCGCGGCCACTCGGCTCAGCTTCACATTCTTGCTCATAAGTAGAATAAAGGTAAGCAGTGGAGGATGAAAATTCAGCAGCACAGGTATCAACTCGCTTATAAACCGGTCGAATACCGAGCGCTCGGCGCAGGTCGCCTACTTCTAGCTCATCCGCCTCAAGTAGGGTCGCCAGACGTCTATCTGAAAAGCCTTTTCTTTTTAAAGCGAAGAATTCTTTGGCGCTGATCAACTTGACATCACGCCCCTTTAATTCTGCTTCACAACGGACCAAGTCTTCAATCTGCGCTAGGAACCAGGGGTCAATTTTGGTTTCATCAAATAGCCTCTGAGCACTATATCCAGCGCGGAATGCATCGGCAACATACCAAATACGATTCGCACCAGGTAACCTGAGCTCTTTTCGAAACAAGTCTTCCCTCTCATCTCTATTAAGACCTGGGTCAACAATTTCATCTAGACCAAAGACACCGGTTTCTAAGCCACGGAGTGCTTTTTGGAATGATTCCTGAAAGCTACGTCCAATTGCCATAACTTCCCCAACCGACTTCATTTGAGTCGATAAACGATCATCCGCCTGGGGGAATTTCTCAAAGGTGAAACGGGGTATTTTAGTCACTACATAATCAATCGACGGCTCAAAAGATGCCGGTGTGGCCCCACCGGTAATATCATTTTGCAACTCATTCAGGGTGTAGCCAACTGCCAGCTTAGCGGCTACTTTGGCTATTGGAAAACCTGTTGCCTTTGATGCTAAAGCGGAAGAACGCGACACACGTGGGTTCATTTCAATTACGATCATTTCGCCGTTTTCGGGGTTAATCGCAAACTGTACGTTTGATCCACCCGTTTCAACACCAATTTTCCGTAATACCGCAATCGAAGCATTACGCATAATTTGGTATTCTTTGTCGGTGAGCGTTTGCGCAGGTGCAACCGTAATGGAATCACCAGTATGCACGCCCATCGGATCAAGGTTTTCAATTGAACAAATGATAATGCAATTGTCGTTACGGTCACGCACGACTTCCATTTCGTATTCTTTCCAACCTAGCACCGAAACTTCAATTAATACTTCTGTGGTCGGGGAGAGCTCAAGCCCACGCTTAATAATATCTTCGAATTCTTCACGATTATAGGCAATACCGCCACCGCTTCCACCCATTGTGAATGAAGGCCGGATGATAATAGGGAACCCTATTTGCGCCTGACCTTGCCAGGCCTCTTCTAAACTATGGGCGATAAAGGCCTTCGGTGTGCTTAAACCTATATCGGTCATTGCTTTGCGGAATTGATCACGATCTTCAGCCATATCGATGGCTTCGCGACTAGCGCCAATCATTTCTACGTTGTACTTTTCAAGCACGCCTTCCCGATCAAGGTCGAGCGCACAGTTGAGTGCTGTCTGACCACCCATAGTCGGCAACAAAACATCAGGCCGCTCTTTTTCGATTATTTTCTCGACTGCCTTCCAGTGAATTGGCTCGATGTAAGTCGCATCAGCCGTTCCAGGATCTGTCATAATGGTAGCTGGGTTAGAATTGATCAATATAACCCGCAAACCTTCCTCTTTAAGGGCTTTGCAGGCCTGTGCACCCGAATAGTCGAATTCACAAGCTTGGCCAATAACAATGGGTCCTGCACCAATGATTAATACCGACTTAATGTCTTTTCTTAAAGGCATTAGACTGCTCCAACGGTATCGGGGCGATCAGTTTTCTGATTAATATACGCCTC
>Ga0307492_10000571_pt1 | contig 15616 bp, 11 predicted proteins | sample SI3LmetaG_FD_202365 | JGI IMG/M metagenome (GOLD analysis project Ga0307492, IMG submission 202365) | Sea-ice brine microbial communities from Beaufort Sea near Barrow, Alaska, United States - SI3L | ecosystem: Environmental > Aquatic > Marine > Coastal | place: USA: Alaska | collected 2017-05-06 | reverse complement strand
ACAGTAAGGGTCATATCATCACCATTGAAGATCCTATTGAATTTATTCACGAGCATCGTGGTTGTATGGTGACCCAGCGTGAGGTGGGTGTTGATACACCGACCTTTGATATCGCCTTGAAGAATACTCTGCGGCAGGCGCCGGATGTCATTATGATTGGTGAAGTTAGGACCCGTGAAACCATGGATTATGCCATGACTTTCGCTGAGACCGGGCACTTGTGTCTCGCGACGTTGCATGCCAACAATGCGAACCAGGCGCTGGATCGTATTATTAACTTCTTTCCCTCCGACCGGCATCGTCAGATATGGATGGATTTGTCGCTGAACCTGCGTGCTATGGTTGCCCAGCAACTGTTGCCGACGATCGATGGGTTGGGCCGTCGTGCCGCAATTGAGGTGCTCATCAATACCCCTTTAGTGGCTGACCTGATCCGTAAGGGTGAGGTCCATACGCTCAAGGAGTTGATGTCGAAATCTGGCGAGCAAGGAATGCAGACTTTTGATCAGGCGCTCTACAAGCTCTACATCTCGGGGGATATCAGCTATGAGTCGGCGTTGGCATCGGCAGACTCCGCCAACGATCTGCGTTTACTGATCAAGCTAGCAGGCGACGGGCGGGCGATTGGCTCTGCTGGCCCGGGGCTTTCGCTGGAAACAAGCGACGAGGATTCACGTCGGCGGCGCTAGACAATGCTTTCGGCAGCTACAGTGCTGTAAAATCCGTAGCCGGTAGACTGCGAAAATAAGTCTCAAGAATAAGCTGTGCGGCGATAGCATCGATTTTGCCGCGACCATCACTTCTCAATCGTGCCTCGTGACTCGATAGGCGCTCATCGACGGTCTGGTGGGGCAAGTTGAATCGCCCCGTCAACCGCCGGGCGAATTTTTCCGCCCGAATAGCGATGGGTCCTACCGAGTCATCCATATTTAGGGGTAAGCCCACCACCAGCAGCCGTGGCTGCCAGTGTTTGATCAGGGCTTCGATATCAGCCCATATCGGAATACCGTCTCTTGCCGGAATAATGGCGATAGGGGTTGCTGAACCTGTCAAGCCCTGCCCCACCGCCACGCCAATTTTCTTGGTGCCGAAATCAAACCCCAACACAATTGCCGCGGGATCAATCATGGCCAGCAGACCAGTTGGCTAGGTGGAGATCAATGCCCAGCAGGGCAGCGGCTTGGGTGCGGCGCTCGGCGACCGGCGCTGTAAAGACGATGTGCGCGCTGCTGGGGGTTAACAGCCAAGCGGATTCGCCCTGCTCTCCGTTAGAAAGCTTTCCGTCAAAAAGCTCTCCGTCAAGCCGTACTCCTTCGAAAAGCTCGCGTTCAAGCTGGGCTGCAGCCCAGCCAGCGTAGCCAAGATAGGCATTAATATGGCTCGGCGACTGGCCGCAGATGAGATCCTCTATGAGTTCATCGCACGCGGTGAGGTGAATGTCATCGCTGAGTTTGAATGTGCCCGGGTATTGACGCTCACCTGAATGCAAGAAGAACAACCTGTCGCCCTCCACAGGGCCACCCTCAAATACGGGGCAGTACAAATCTTGTGGAACATTAACGAGCAGTTCAGATAAGGGTTTGCTGAGTGGTCGATTGATCATCAAGCCAAAGGCGCCCTGGGGGTTGTGGTCAATGAGCAGAGAAACAGATCCATCAAAATAGTCTCCCGCCTGGAAAGCCCCAGGCACGGCCACCAAAAATTGGTTTCTAAAACTGTCGCCTGACTCGGTGCCTCCCGCGCTACTAGAGGTCTTATTACAAGCACTATCAGAAGTCATGTTAAAAGCTTCTTCATATTAAAGGCTTCTCAGAGAGCTGTTCTTTCGGAACTGCCAGGTGCGAATGATCTCAAGCACATCGGTGCTGCCTCGCAAATCATCTGGAAAAGGTGCGTAGGGAGCCGCGAGGCGGACGATGTTGATTGCTGCGTCATCGAGTACCGCGTGACCTGATGACTCCAGCAGCACAACCTCCTTGATGCTACCATCGGGTAGAATGGCGACTAGCAACAGTAAGCTGCCATATAACTTGTCGCGTCGTGCCGTGGAGGGGTAGTTAACGTTGCCGATTCTCTCGATTTTGCGTCGCCAGGAATTCAAATAATAGGCATCGGCGCTTGCTGCCGTAGACAGGCTGGTGAGGCGCTTGACGCGGGGCCGCTTGGCATAAATCTGGCGCTGGACATCGAGTCGTGCTTCCAGGCTGGCGATCTCTAAGCTGCGCTGCAGCAGCGTCTTTTGGTTGGGGTTCTGGCTAACCTTCTCCAGGGTGTCTGGGTTTGGATCCTCGGTAGCGGCTTGTCGATCAACCTTGGCAGTGGTAGTGACCACCGTTTGTTGATTTAGTCTAGCGGCGGGTGCACTGGGACTCTGCGCCTGGGGCGATGTCTCGCGAATCACCGTATCGTGAAACTCTGCCTCACTGGATGAGGTCAGTAGAGCCTTGTCTTCCAGCGTGCCGCTGCCGATCTGGTTAAACTGGGCCATGAAGTCGGTTTTGTCAGGTTGATTCTGGCTCATGTGCTGGGCCAGAGTGACTTCCATCGTATGGGTTGAGGGGGCTTTGTCGGCAAACGTAAATGTCACCCCTAGCAGCAAAGCGGCATGCACTGCTACGGCTAGGAAAACCGTAAAGCTGAGCCGGTCTACCGGGGTGACCATGACCGCCGGTACCTCTTGCGCTGTGTTGTAGGCCTGGTTAGCTGCTGCCATCGCTGCAGAGTGCCTCAATAAAAGTCATATAGTCCCCAGCGATATCCAGATCGAATGCTTGATCAAGCTCGCGGATACAAGTAGGGCAGGTCACGTTGATTTCAGTCAGGTAGTCACCGATGACATCGATACCCACGAAGTAAAGGCCTTTGGTTTTCAGGGCCGGGCCAACCTGATCACAGATCCAGCGATCCCTGTCTGTCAGCGGGCGTGCCACGCCCTCACCGCCTGCTGCCAAGTTACCGCGAGTCTCGCCTTCCGCTGGAATTCTGGCCAGGGCGTAGGGTACGGGCTCGCCATTGATGAGCAAGATACGCTTGTCGCCTTGTTTGATCTGCGGAATAAACTTTTGGGCCATGGTTTGAGTCGTACCCTGCTGGGTGAGTGTCTCTAGAATGACGCTAAGGTTGCCATCACCCGGCTTGACTCGAAAGATGGAAGCGCCGCCCATGCCGTCCAGAGGTTTGTAAATGACATCCTGATGTTCAGTATGAAACGCGCGCAGTTTATCTGCGTCTCGACTGACCAGGTGGGGCGGACAACACTCGGGGAACTGCAGGGCAAATAGCTTTTCATTGCAATCGCGAATACTGCCCGGTCGATTGAGTACACGAAGACCCGCGGTCTCAGCTATCTCAAGCATGTACGTCGTGTAGATGTACTCCATATCGAAGGGCGGGTCTTTGCGCATCAGAACGGCATCAAGCTCATGGAGTAGGCCCTCATGCACTGCCGTAATGGAGAACCAGTCTTTGAGGTCGTGTTGTAGTGAGACTTCTGTCAAACGTGCCCAAACCTCACCCGCAGATATGTACAGGTCAGTCTGTTGCATGACGTAGATTGTCCAGCCTCGTGTTTGGGCCGCGAGCATCATTGCCAGGGTGCTGTCTTTCTTCGGATTGATGGAGTCTATGGCGTCCATGATAACGCCCAGTTTAAAGCCCAAAATTGCTTCTCCTCTTATGGGAATAGGTATAAATATAGATAGTATGTTGAGTCAACACAGTACGCCTGATTTCAGGGGTGCTGCTTGCTTTCATGTGATCAATAGTGGCGCTTCGGGTAAGTCAGTGTAAACCACTTGCACCACTTATGGTGAAAAATCCTTTACTTGTCTAGTAGTTATAGATTGGCTCTAACGACTGTGTTACAAAAAACGTGTAAGCTGCCGGCTCGGAATGATATTTCAGGTTATCAGATGATAGGTAGGACGTATGGAAGACAATTTTGAGGGCATCAGGGTCATGGTCATTGATGACAGCAAGACGATCCGTCGGACGGCAGAGACGCTGCTGACCAATGCGGGTTGCGATGTCACCACGGCGACTGACGGTTTTGATGCGCTTGCTAAAATTGCAGACACCCAGCCGGCTATTATTTTTGTCGATATCATGATGCCCAGGCTTGATGGTTATCAGACGTGCGCGTTGATTAAAAATAATAATGCGTTCAAGAAGACGCCTGTCGTCATGCTGTCAAGTAAGGACGGGTTGTTTGATAGGGCTAAGGGGCGGATTGTTGGTTCAGACCAGTATTTGACCAAGCCATTTAGTAAGGATGAATTGTTGAGTGCCATCCGTGATCACGTCAAGGCTTCCGATTAATCTCATGGCCTGGAGAACGTAAAGACATGACAAAAGTATTAGTCGTAGATGACTCGCCGACAGAAATCTTTCACCTGAAAGATTTGCTAGAGAAGCTCGGCTACGAAGTAATCACAGCCGAAAATGGCCGCGATGGCGTGGCCATCGCAACGGCTGAGCAGCCAGATGTGGTTTTGATGGATATCGTGATGCCTGATATGAATGGTTTTCAGGCGACTCGACAAATATGCCGCGGGGCCACGACAAGCCATATCCCGGTGATTATCGTCAGTAGCAAAGGCCAGGAGACTGATAAGGTCTGGGGCCAGCGGCAAGGCGCCAGCGGCTACCTGACTAAGCCTGTCGACGTTGATACGCTTTTATCTGTGATGAAGAGCTTGATTACCCAGTGAGTGATATAAAAGCCTATGCCATTCTTATGGCCCTGGCTCAACGTAGCCAGCAGGTGGCTGTGGAATTGCCGGCGCGAGAAAATGCTCAGACGCATTGGAATGGCCTAGGGTTCAATTTGCTGGGCCAGAAGTTTGTTGCGCCGATGAGCGAGGTCGCAGAGTTGATGCGTCTGCCGCAGGCGACGCGACTGCCGGGTGTTAAATCGTTTGTGATTGGTGTGGCCAATGTCCGTGGCCGATTAATGGCGTTACTCGACCTGGCGGTATTTTTCGGCACTCATTCTGATTTGCCGCGAGCGCAGCGCAAAGTGTTGGCGTTAGAGGATGACGAGCAATATTTTGGTTTTTTGGTTGAAGAGTCGCTCGGCATGCAACATTTTCCGAGTGATGCCTTCGATGAGAATATCGAGGAAGTCGATGTCATATTCCAACCCTTTATCAAGGGTGGGTATCGCGTCGCTGGTGCGGTTTGGCCCGTGATGAGTCTAAAAACACTGGCCGCAGATCCTGATCTCGAGAAGCTGGCTGGCTGACTCGAGCCTGACGAGGCTGATAGATAGCAAGGAAGAGTTATGGTTGATAAGTCCGGTACCATGGGCAACTCGAACAAGAATCCAAAAGTCACAGCAATGATGGTGGCGCTGGTGTTACTGGTGGCGGGTTACGTCGGTCATTTTTACCTAGTCAATGTGGATGTGGCCAAAACGACCCGGTACTTGCACAACGCCAACCATATGAAGGTGCTGAGCCAGCAAATTGTTAACCACGGCAATCAGGCCGCGCTGGGTCAGGTGGCTATGTTTCCGCTGCTAAGCCAGGATCGTGGTGCATTCGACACCAGCTTGGGTGAGCTCAAAAGTGGTAATCCTGTGCAGGGCTTACCTGCCTCGCCCGACGCATTTCAGTCACAGATTAACCAGGTCGCAACGCTCTGGAATGAATCGCGTATGCACGTCAATAATATTTTGGCGAACCGCGATGTCCTCGTTGCCATGCGCGATATCGCCAATGACCTGACGATTACGCTGACGGCAATTGAGCAAGAGAATCGTAAGGTAGTGGCAGCGATGTTACTGTCTTCTGCACCCGCCAGTGAGGTTGTGCTGGCGCAGCGCCAGAGTCAGTTGACTGAGCGCATGTCGCGTAGTTTGGAAAGTGTTCTGCTGGTTGGTGAAACGAAAAATCTGGTGAATAATTTTGCCAATGATCAAAAGACATTTCGACGAGTGCTCAAGGGGTTGACGCGTGGCGACAGGGAACTGCAGGTACGGGCAGCCACTAATTCAGATGCCCGTGTCAGTCTCGCCAAAATAGAGGAGTTGTTCCGTTCTGTTGCTACCCGCAGTAATGAGATTTTTGAGCAGGTAGATAACGTCGCCAGCGTTAAACAGTCATCTCTGGCCCTAAGCGGGGGTAGTGCTGAGTACGTGGCGTTGCTGGATAACCTGGTAGCTGCTTATAAAGATCGCAGCGGCGCCGGAATTGCATCGCCGCTCATCGGTTTGGGCCTTGCCCTTGCGGCCTTCTTTGTGATGTTTCTACTGGGCCTGATGCTGGCGCGCCAAGCCAGAGACACTGTCAATGAAACCGCTAGCCAGAATGAACAAAACCAGGCGGCTATTCTGCAGCTGCTAGATGAGTTGGCAGACTTGGCTGACGGTGACTTGCGCGTGCAGGCGACTGTTACCGAAAGCTTCACCGGTGCCATCGCTGACTCGATTAACTTCTCTATCGATACGATGCGGGATATGGTGTCGAAAATTAATGAGACGTCTGCAGAGGTGTCTTCAGCGGCCGACCAAACCCGTCATTCAGTTAGTGAGCTATCAGAGGCGTCGCAACGCCAGGCGAAAGAAATTGCTGATGTATCTGAGGCCGTGAACGAGATGGCAGTGTCCATTGATCAGGTTTCCTACAATGCGGCAGAATCATCTTCCGTTGCAGAGCGTTCGGTAGATATTGCGAGCAAGGGCGCGATTGTTGTACAGAACACCATCGGCGGTATGGATAAGATCCGCGGCCAGATTCAGGAGACCGCAAAGCGTATCAAGCGCCTAGGTGAGAGCTCGCAGGAAATTGGCGACATTGTTTCCTTGATTAACGATATTGCCGACCAGACGAATATCCTCTCGTTGAACGCTGCCATTCAGGCATCGATGGCAGGTGATGCCGGTAAGGGCTTCGCTGTAGTCGCCGACGAGGTACAGCGGCTAGCAGAGCGTTCCGGAGCTGCTGCGAAACAGATTTCTGCGCTGGTAAAAACGATCCAAAGCGACACCAACGAAGCTGTTTCCTCGATGGAGCAAACGACCTCAGAGGTTGTTCAAGGCACTCGCCATGCACAGGATGCTGGTGTTTCATTGGGTGAGATTGAAGGCGTGTCGAAGACACTGGCCGAGATTATCGGGAATATCTCCGACGCTGCGCGTCAACAGGCAGCCTCTGCTGGCAAGATATCTAATACGATGAAGAGTATTGAAGAAATCACCTCTCAAACTACCGACGGTACCAAGTCAACGGCGACCGCCGTTGGTAATTTGGCTGATATGACCAACGATCTGCGGTCGTCGGTCACAGGTTTCAAGCTACCCAGCAGATAAAATTACCGCGTGTCGAATGGACAGGAAACGTTGTTTACAGCTAGCTGAAGTGGGAAAACGATGAGCGCGACCCAGGATTATGTAGCACTTGACTGGATCAAGAGGGAGATATTCCAGACCCTTGAGCAGGCGCAATATGCCCTCGAGGCGGTCGCGAACTCGAGTGAAGATTCAAGCAGTATGCGCGCCTGTCTGACAGCTATTCATCAGGTTCACGGCACGCTGAAAATGGTGCAATTGACGGGTCCGACCGACATTGCGGCAGAGATGGAAGAGCTGGCGCAAGGCATGATGAATAAGTCTCTGCCCGATGCTGTGAAGGGTCAGGAGGCATTGATGCAGGCGATCCTGCAAATGCCGGGCTATTTGGATCGTATTCACCGCGAGCAACGTGATTCGCCAGAGTTTGCTGACCTGCTGGTCAATGAGCTGCGCATCGCTCGTGGCGAAGCGCCTCGGGCTGGTTCCGCCTCAGGCGATTCATCGGGCGTTGCGGTGAACTGGTTCGAGCAAGAAGCAGATATTGTTGATCAGACGGCGTTCGAGGCAGACCGCGGTGCTGCGACGGTGAAAAAACTACGTCAGCATTATCAAGCTGCCCTAGCGGGGTTATTGCGAAAGGAAACACCGCGAGACAACCTGAGCTTGTTGGGTAAAGTCTTGACTCGCCTGGGTAAGCTCACGGGTGATTCGGGCATGGCGCACTTGTTTCAGCTCGGTCTTGCAGTGATCGAGGGTGTTAGCGCCGGTGCTATCAAGCTTGATAACAGTCTTGCTAGTCAGCTCAAGGCCCTGGATGGCGAGATTAAGCGTCTAGGCGAACAAGGTGCTGCAGTGCTTGGGCAGGCCTCGGCTGAGCTTGGACAACGTTTGCTTAGTCTCGTTAACGACGCAACGAAAGTAACGCCACGTATTGCCGCTGCCAGAATCAAGTTTAATCAGCGCGAAGATCTTCTACCCCAGCTTTCCTCGAATACAAACTTTGGCCCCGACGACGAGACGCTGGCGGCGGTCGCGAATATTCTGATTGAAGAGTTAACCAGTATTACGGACAAACTTGATTTATATGTCAGGTCGGTCACCAAGACCAAGCAAGATATTCTAGATCTTGTGCCAGCGTTGAAGCAGATTGGCAGCACCTTGTCTGTGGTTGGGCTGCAAGACCATCAGCAGACGGTAGCCCAGCAGCTTTTAACCATAGACAAAATCAACGATCAGGCTGACGAGGCCCATGACGATCAGTTGATTGAAATGGCCGGTGCCTTTTTGCAGATCGAGTCTTCATTGCGTTCTATGAGCGGTGTCACCGAGGATGGCAGTAAGGATAATTTTGCTAACCTCAATGAGGCTGAGTCATCGGTCATCAGAGAAACCCGTAATGGTCTCGCTCAGTCTCGTGACAAAATTATTGAGTTTGTGACGTCCGAATTCAATCAGGATAAGCTTGAAGACCTGGCGCCAGCTCTGAGAGATTTGCGGGGCGGATTGTCGATGGTTAACCAGCAGCGATCTGGCGATGTATTACTCGCTTGTGCGCAGTATATTGAGTCTAAACTGCTCGGCACCCAGCCTGTGCCTGAGTTGGTCGCGATGGATGACCTAGCCGATGCTTTGACAAGTATCGACTACTACCTCGAACGCTTGTTAGAGAGTAGTTCAGATCCCTACCTGCAGATGGTTGACGTGGCCGAAGCGGCCATTAGGAAGCTTGGCCATCCCGTTGAACAAGCACTGCTTACAGAGGCGGATGCCCGGGCCACCAAGGCCTCAGAAAGGTTAAAGGCTAAGGAGCAAGATGAATCCGCCGCCGAAGCTGAGACTGACTCCGAGCAAGGGATGTCCGCGTCACTGGCCGATGATACTGCTCATTCAATTGATGCGATTAACTCCGTTGAGGCTATTGATCTTGCTGAGGGCATTGATCTCGCTGAGGGCTCTTATCTCGCTGAGGGCTCTGCTGTCCCCGCCGAGAGGAGCGTCGAGGAGGCGGTTTTAAACCACCTCGGGGCAGGGTTCGTTAATGCTGAGTCTGTTGTAGATGATGGCCTTATCGATGATGAGATTTTGGAAATCTTTATTGAAGAGGCGGCTGATGTCCTTGAAACTATTCATGAGTACTTCCCTCAATGGCGTTTAGACCCCAATGATAATAACGCCTTGGAGGAGCTGCGTCGCGCATTCCATACGCTGAAAGGCAGTGGTCGTATGGTGGGGGCTGTTGTCCTTGGTGAGCTCGCCTGGAGCATTGAGAATCTGCTGAATCGCATGATTGATGGCGTCGTCAGCGTCAGTCCTGCGATGATCAACTTGATTGATGATGTGATTGAGAGGCTACCCTCAGGCGTTGATGCGTTCAAATCAGGTCAGCAATCTTCATTTGAGGTGAGTGAATTGGTAGAGCTGGCTGGCAAGCTGGCGGATGGCGAGGTGCCGCATACTGTTGTTGCGGATACTTCCACGCCGGTGGACGAAGCCGCCACCGATATGCGTGCTGCTGATGAGGCTGTGACAGATGAGGCTGCTACTGTTGAGACTGTTGCCGATGAGAGTGCTGTCGATGAAATAGAGCCAGAAGAATCTGCGCTTAGCGCCGCGTCTGGGCGGGTGTCAGATGAGCCAGAGATTGATGAAAATGATCGGCGGCCGTGGGATACGTCTGGGACGACTGAGTTTGATCCGGTCACCAGTGATGATGCGTCTGATGACTCGCGCGACACTGCGCTTGATACCGGCCTCGATGAAGCTCCCGAGGAGATGACCGCACTTGAATTGGCGGCGTTTGGACAGCCAGTTGCTGAGGTGGTCGATGAGCCAGCGACTAGTACGGTTGAAACCCCTGACGTGTCGGATATCGAGGCTGATAACGAACTGCTCGAGATCTTTACTGCCGAGGCCCAAGAGAGACTGACGGTGATCGCCGCCTATGTGACGAATCCTGTTTATATACCAACCGATCTGGTCGCGGCTTTCCATACGCTCAAGGGCAGCGCCGGTATGGCTGGGGTGACCAGCATTGCCGCGATCGCCGCGCCGCTGGAGAAGATTACCCATTTGACCCACGGTGCAGGCATGACCCCATCCCGTGAGCTCAATGAGCTGGTTGAGGATGGCCAAGCGTTAATAGTGACGGTACTCTCCGACCTTGCACAGTACAGTAAGGTGGTTCCCGGCGGCGATGCATTAGTAGCGCGACTGCAAAGCTTCGGCAGTGACGGGCAGGCCCAAATACTCCCTCCGGCGTTTGATTTCGATAAAGTCAGTGAGCTGGTAGTGCCGTTTAATGAACATAAAGGTTGGGGCGCCGGCGATATTACGAAGGTTGTGCTGGAGCTGGAAGCGATTAAGGAGCAGGCGCTTGCGCTCAACCGCGACAACTTGTTGGGGCTCGTGGAGGCGTTGTTAAGGGTCTATCGAGACCTGCCTGAGAAACCCGCCGATGAGCTCGTGAGTGTGCTGGCGTTGGCTCAAGAAAGCCTGCTGGACATGTTAGATTGCATTGCCGCCAGTCAGAACGTGACGCCGGCGACTGGCGTCATAAGTGAGCTCGACAGAATCGATCTGCCTCAACTCGAACGTGCCCGGGAAGTCAGGTTGTTTATTCATGATGCCAGGGAGATCCTGACGCATGCGGGCCATGATCTCGTTGAGTGGCAAACAGATATTCATAATGGCATGCCGCTTGAGCACTTTAACCAACGCCTGGCGTCGTTGGAGCTCACTGCTGAATCTCTTGGTTTTGTTCACTTGTGTACTTTGCTCAGTGTGATGCTGCAGCTAGGTGAGCGAATTGTCGCCGGTTCTGTGTTGCCTAACGAAAATGATGGACGGCTGCTTGAAGCGGGGCGTCGTAGCCTTGCAGAGCAGCTCGATGTTCTTCGCCAAGATCTAGAGCCGGGCCGTGACGACGACTTGCTCGGACAGTTCAGGAACCGTCTGGAGGTCTCAGCAACTGCCACAACCCCAAGCAACCCGTCGCCGGCGGACAATGCTGGGAGCATTGAGGCTGATGATGGCGAGTTGTTACCCGCCGATCAAATAGATGAGGAGGTTCTGCCTTTATTTCTCGAAGAGGCAGAGGAAATTCTAGAGGCCATCGACGAGAGTATTCTGGCGTGGAGTAGCAACACGGCAAGCACGGCGCAGCTCGACAACCTGTTGCGTCATCTGCACACACTCAAAGGTGGAGCGCGGCTAGCGGGTTTGAATACGTTAGGTGAATTCACACACAATTTTGAAACATTCCTGACGGCTGTTGAACGTAATCCAGTGGCATTGAATGATGCGTTTTTTGCCCTGCTGAACCGACGACAAGACGAGATTAGCCGACGTGTAGCGATCTATCAGATGGCTATGTCCGGCCAGGCTAGCAGCGATGTCATGGATGCGATGCGCCAGCCCGGCGTCGTCACCGAATCGGCCCAGCCAGGGACGCTTCAGGCGGAGCAGACAGCTGTAGAGCCGGTCGTCGATGAAGACATTGATGAGGAAATTCTCTCTATATTTATAGAGGAAGCGGACGAACTGCTCGAAGAGATTGATGTTTGTGTGCATGTCTGGAGTGAGAACCCGGCCGGCAAAGACCCGCTAGATCTTATGTTACGACATTTACATACGCTCAAGGGCGGTGCCAGACTGGCAGGCCTCAGCAGTTTGGGAGAATTTGCCCACAATCTTGAAAGCATGCTCAGCGGCGTGCAGCAACGGGGCGAGGTCTTTGATGAGGCCTTCTTCGGGTCGCTCAATCAGCAACAGGATGAGCTAACTCGGCGCGTAGAAATCTATCGAAAGTTGGCGCTGGGCGAAGCCAGTGCCGTCGATCTGGCCACGTTGACCGCTTCGGTAGGGGTTATCGCGCCGGCATCAACCCCAGCGCAGTTGACCGCCGCTGATGAGACAACGCGCTCCAGCGACGAGCCAGTTGCTGCAACGGCCGGTAATCAACCGTCGACAGGTACATCTACGCAGCAAGCGCCGGAAATGGTTAGGGTGTCCTCTGTTCTGCTCGAGGAGCTTATTAATCTTGCCGGTGAGTCGAGTATTACCCGGGGTCGGATTCAGCAACAAATCACCGATTTTGGTGGGGCCATCGAGGAGATGGAAGGTACCATTGAGCGTATTCGAGAGCAGGTACGACGTCTCGAATTTGAGGTAGAGTCTCGCGAGACTGTGTTTCGCAGCCATCAGGCGAGTGAGGGTGAGTCAGCTTTTGACGACCTAGAGATGGATCGCTATACCATGTTGCAGGAAATCTCCCGGACATTGAATGAAGGCTCATCAGATATGATGGACCTTAAAGATACACTGCTGAACAAGAGTCGTGACGCCGAGACCCTGTTACACCAGCAAGCGCGTATCAGCAGTGAGTTACAAGAAGGCCTGACGCGTACACACATGGTGCCCTTCGCCCGCTTGATACCCCGCTTGCGACGTATTGTGCGGCAGGTCAGTGGAGAAGTCGGTAAGTCGGTGCGCTTTGATGGGTTCAATGTTGAAGGCGAGCTCGATCGTAACGTGCTTGAGCGTATCGTCGCCCCGTTGGAGCATATGTTACGTAATGCCGTTGACCATGGTATTGAGTCAACCGAGGACCGGCTGCGCGCCAATAAGCCAGAAACCGGACGTATCAGCTTGCGCCTGTCTCGGGAGGGTGGCTATGTGGTACTCACTATCAGCGATGATGGCGGCGGCATCAATGTCGAGGCGGTCAAGTCTAAGGCCATTGAGCGTGGATTGATCAGCGCGACGACAGAAATTTCTGACCATGATGTCATGCAATTTATTATGCATGCTGGGTTTAGTACCGCGGCAAAACTGACCCAGATATCGGGTCGTGGTGTCGGTATGGACGTGGTAAACAGCGAGATCAAGCAGCTGGGTGGCTCGTTGGCCATTGACTCAACACAGGGCATGGGAACCCAGTTCACGATCCGCATTCCTTTCACCGTATCGATTAACCGCGCATTGATGGTTGTCGTCAAGGAAGAGACCTATGCGGTGCCCCTCAATACTATCGAGGGTATTGTGCGTGTCAGCCCCTATGAGCTTGAGGCCTATTATCAGCCGGACGCACCCATGTTTGAGTATGCCGGTCAGCCTTATCGTCTGATCTACATGGGGAAGATGCTCGAAAAGACAGAAGCTCCGAACTTTGAAGGACAGATATCGCCTTTGCCCGTCATTCTAGCGCGTAGTGGTGATCAAGCTTTTGCGTTGCAGATAGATCGAGTGATCGGTTCCCGGGAAGTCGTCGTGAAGACGCTGGGTCGGCAGTTCAGCGAGGTCAGTGGCGTGTCGGGTGCGACGGTGTTGGGTGACGGCAGTGTGGTCATTATTTTAGATATCATGGCGTTAGTGCTGAAAGCTGAAAGTCAGGCTTTAGATGTTATCGAACATGACATGCCGGAACCCGTGGACAGGGCCATGAAGGTGATGATCGTGGATGACTCCGTGACAGTTAGAAAGGTGACGTCGAGACTGATGGAGCGCCAGGGCTGGGAGGTATTGACGGCGAAAGACGGTGTGGATGCAGTCAATCAGTTACAGGATGTTTATCCAGATATGGTTCTGCTCGACATTGAGATGCCACGCATGGACGGCTTTGAAGTGCTGCGCACGGTGCGTCGTGATCCACGCTTAGCTAATTTGCCGATTATCATGATTACCTCCAGGACCGGTGAAAAGCATCAGCGGCAAGCGAAGGAACTCGGGGTCAATGGGTTTTTAGGTAAGCCATTCCAGGAAGCAGGATTGATGAGTACTATTGATGAGGTCTTGGGCGAAATACGTAATAACACCGTCGCCACAAGGGATGCGAACTCGTGACAGCCTCGAGAGAGCTAAGTGAAGGGCTGTCGACGTTTGTCGTGCCTCTGCAAAAGAGCAATATATTGTTGCCTGATGCAACGGTGGCCGAGATTATTCCCTATGAGCCATTGCAAAGGGTGCAGGGTACACCGGGTTGGTTTTTAGGGTTGTTGGCCTGGCGTGGTGTGCAAGTGCCGGTCATCTCGTTTGAGATGTTGACGGTCAAGCGGGCTAGTTTCTCCTTGGTTAGCGTATCATCTGCCAGTCTGGTGATTCTGCGGGCTCTGGGTGGCTGGAAGGGTTTTCAATATTTTGCGCTGGTCGCCCAAGCCATGCCTCGCCTGGCAAAGATTCAAGCATCGGAGCTGGCTGAGACGGTTGATGAAGTAGGCGCCACTGAGATGCTTAAGGTCCGCTACGGAGAATTGCTGGTGTCGATACCGGATATCGACTTTATCGAGTCACAGATTGACCAGGTTACCTTCGACACGAGTCTATAGATCGCGAGTCTAGAGATCGCCGAACCGGGTCTGCAGCACGCCAATGACGGTTGCCGGCATATGAGCCGCACGAATAATGCGGGGGCCCAATCCGGCTATCAAGAAGCCAGCAGTTTCCGCTCTGTTGAGTTCGTCAGGCGTAAAGCCACCCTCTGGGCCAATAGCAACAGCGATATGTGCCGGCGCTAAGTTGATCTCCAATAAGTGCGTTGAGCCGCTGGCATCCGCCATGATTCTGAGGTCAGCGTCGATGCCGTCGAGCCACGGCTCGAGAGGCTCAATGGGATTAAGGCGGGGTGGACGATTTAGCCCGCATTGTTCACAGGCACTGTTGATAATGTGTTGCCAGTGTCCTTCACGTTTGTCCTGGGCTTGACGTGATACCGTGGTGTGGGCAGAAACGAGTGGATAGATATCCGTCACGCCCAGTTCGGTGGCCATCTGTATCGCGCTATCCATAGCGTCACGTTTAGTCATGCACAGACCCAAGCTGATGCGCAGGGGCGAAGCACGATCCTCAGTGATGAAATCGTCCAGAGCGATGACCATCTTGGCCCGGCCGATCTCAATGACTTGGCCTTTGAATTCACCGCCGAGACCATTAAACAAAGTCAGTGGCGTACCGACACTTAGGCGTAGGACGTGCTTGAGGTAATGGCAGGTGGCCCCCTCAAGAGCTACCTGAGTGCCTGTTGCCAGCGGCTGTGCTACAAAAACTCTCGATTGTCGCACCAGCCAGCTCCCACAGTTAAAGCCCCAGGTTACGCCAGAGATTGAGGGTAGGAACGCTCTGGTTCATTGTGTAGAAATGCAGGCCAGGGGCGCCGCCATCGAGTAATTGCTGACAAAGGTCTGTCACAACGTCCTCGCCAAAGGCTTTCAGGCTGACGGGGTCGTCTTGATAGGCTTCTAGATGCTTTCTGATCCAGCGCGGAATGTCGGCACCACAGGTGTCTGAAAATCTCACCAGTGACGCGAAGTTCGTGATCGGCATAATGCCCGG
>Ga0307492_10000570_pt1 | contig 15622 bp, 11 predicted proteins | sample SI3LmetaG_FD_202365 | JGI IMG/M metagenome (GOLD analysis project Ga0307492, IMG submission 202365) | Sea-ice brine microbial communities from Beaufort Sea near Barrow, Alaska, United States - SI3L | ecosystem: Environmental > Aquatic > Marine > Coastal | place: USA: Alaska | collected 2017-05-06 | reverse complement strand
TCGGTCAATGACCGCGTGACACGCGCCACGGCCGTGACCAAAGCCTTGGGGTTTTCGGAGAAGTTCAAAAATGCCACGACCCTTGGGTCTGATACCATTCGCCCAGGCGACGTTTTGGGTCTCACCATCTGGGAAAACGTCGATGACGGATTGCTTTCAAGCGAGGGCACCAGCGCCACTCTTTTGGAAGAAGTCCAAGTCGACGGTTCTGGCTTTATCTTTGTACCATATGCGGGCCGCATTCGCGCGTCGGGAAATTCACCCGAAGCCATTCGTCGCATTATCACGACAAAGCTAGCCCTTCAAACACCGGACCCCCAAGTTCAGGTTCGTCGCGTTGCAGGTGACGGGTCAACAGTATCATTGATCGGGTCCATCGGTGGACAAGGTGTGTTTCCCATCGAACGCCCAACCCGCACATTGTCTACAATGTTGGCCCGCGCCGGTGGTGTGACCATCTCTCCTGAAATTGCCCAAGTGACAGTGATCCGTGGCAAGGAACGTGGCAAAATCTGGTTCCAAGACCTTTATGACCACCCCGAACTCGACATCGCCCTGCGTGGCGGTGACCGTATTCTGGTTGAAGAAGACAGTCGTGCATTCACAGCACTTGGTGCTACGGGTGGACAATCCCGTGTTCCGTTTGCGTCCCAGAGCCTGTCTGCTTTGGAAGCCATTGCCCAAGTGGGCGGTTTGAATTCTGCAACTGCTGACCCAAAAGGTATCTTCATTTTCCGCAACGAACCTGCTGTGGTCGCTAATGTCGTGATGGGTCGTGATGACCTGCAAGGCGCGCAGAGATTGGTTTATGTATTAGACCTGACCCAGCCCAACGGCATGTTTCAGGCCCGCGATTTTGTGATCCGCGATGGTGATACGCTTTATGTGACCGAAGCACCGTTCACCCAGTGGAACAAAGTTATTTCAGCGTTGACGGGTTCTGCCGCGTCGGCGAATGCTTTGTCCTCCCTCGCTGGAAACTAAGTTTTGCTGGCCGATGTGCCGTATGATTATGACGCCGGACCTGAGAAGGTTCGGCGTTTGTGCGTTTATAATGGCGGTTTCCTAACCCAACCCCGTTTGCGCCGCATCTTGGCCTTATCGGGGTATCGCGTGTCTTTAGGTTTGCCCCGCGACGGTGATTATGTCGGCGTATGGGGCCAAAGCCCAACCGCCCACCGCGGCGAAGCGATGGCCGCGAAATATAGCGCCCCAATCGTTCGCATTGAAGATGCGTTTTGGCGGTCCTTGCATCCCGGTCGCGCGGAGAAATCGCCACCTTTAGGTTTGATGATTGACCGTAAAGCCGTTCATTTTGATCCTGATGTTCCGTCGGAACTGGAAGTGCTGCTGGCCACACATCCCCTTGATGACACAGCATTGTTAAATCGCGCTCGTGGTTTGATTGCTCGGATGCAAGAGGCGAACCTGACCAAATACAGCGCGATTGATGTGGATATTGCCGCTCCGCCTGCGGGATATGTTTTGGTGATCGATCAGACCTATGGGGACGCTGCGGTGAAAGCCAGCGGCGCGGATCGCAACAGTTTTCTAGAGATGTTGTTTGTCGCCCAAGAGGAAAACCCCGGGGCCCGTATCGTAATAAAGACCCATCCCGAGACAGCAAGGGGTTTGCGCGATGGGTATTTCGGGGGTGTTGAACACAGCGATACCGTTAGTTTTGTAGATACGCCGATCAGCCCGTGGCGGTTGTTTGAGGGGGCTATTGGCATTTACACCGTGTCCTCCCAGATGGGATTTGAAGCGATATTTTCCGGCCATAAGCCGCGTGTTTTTGGCCAACCGTTTTATGCGGGCTGGGGTTTGACTGTTGACGAATTCCCTGTGCAAAGGCGCCAACGCACGTTGACGCGGGCACAGCTGTTTGCGGCCTCCATGCTGCTGTATCCAAAGTGGTATGACGTTTACGAGGATCGGCTGGCAACGGCTGGGGAAGCCGCAGAAGCCATGATTGCACAGACCCGTACGTGGCGTGAGGATCGTCAGGGCTGGATCGCAAGTGGCATGCGGCTTTGGAAACGTGGCCCTTTGCAAAAGGTCTATGGCCAACACAAACGCATGATATTTGAAGATAATCCAATCAAAGCACGACAGGCAGATCGCCCTTGGATGGTTTGGGCTGGCAAGGCTGACGTGGGCCATCACGACGCTGTGCGGGTCGAGGACGGGTTTATCAGGTCACGTGGTTTGGGCGCCGAACTGGTACCGCCGTTGTCACTCGTCACTGATGATATTGGAATTTACTATGACCCAAGCCGCCCTTCCCGTTTAGAACAGATGATCGCGCACCGTGCAGAGATGCGCCTTGATCAAATTGCGCGAGCAGATGCATTGATCCAGTCCCTGACCAGCCAAGGCATTAGCAAATATAACCTTGGTGGCACCGCGGTTGAATTGCCTAAAGGCGAGCGGGTTTTGGTTGTGGGGCAGGTCGAAGATGACGCATCCATCCGCCTTGGTGCGGGTGAGATTTCGACCAATCGTGCCTTGTTGGAAAATGCCCGTGCAGCACATCCTGATGCTATGCTGATTTATAAGCCGCACCCTGATGTAACGGCTGGCCTGCGTACAGGTGCCTTTGATGCGTCTGATTTAGCTGATTTGGTGCTGCCTGATGCAGATATTTCAACGTTGTTGACCGAGGTTTCTGAGTTGTGGACAATGACCTCCCTCACCGGATTTGAGGCGTTACTACGCGGTGTTCATGTTGTGACAACAGGTGCGCCGTTCTATGCAGGTTGGGGGCTGACGCAGGACTTGGGCGACGTGCCACCAAGACGCCGTGCAGATGTGACATTGGCGGGGTTGGTCCATGCGACGCTGATTGATTATCCGCGTTATTTTGATCCTAAAACGGGGTTGGCTTGTCCTGTTGAGGTGGCCGTGAAGCGCATGGCAAATGGGGATATTCCACACCCCAACGCGTTGAACCGACTGGTGTCAAAATTGCAGGGGATGTTTGCCAGCAGCGCCCATCTTTGGCGTTAGTTTCTAAAGGGTCAGTTCACTAAAATGCATCGGCGTCCGCAGCACGCGTCCAGATGTGCATCACGTCAGGACCGACTTTGCGGGTTTCGACCAAGGTAAATCGCCGCGCCTCGTGCAGCATATCCAAACCCAACGTACCGATGCTGGGTAACCCTTCGGCCCCGATTGCCAGCCCAGCAGTAAAACCAACCAGTTGGTCGACCAAATCTGCTCGGATTAAAGATGCTGCAAGTGCGCCGCCACCTTCGCAAAAAATTCGGGTTAATCCGTGTTTTCCAAGCTGATTCAGGACATCATCAGCATCCAGTTGGTTGTTCACAACACGGCAGGGCAGCAGATGTGCGCCCAGATCGGTCCATGTTTTGATCAACGTTGGATCAGCGTCTTTACCGTAGCACAGAATAACTGGGATATCGTTGGCGGTCCGCGCCAGTTTACCCATCAACGGTAGATCAAGACGGCGGGAAATAACCACACGTGCAGGCTGATGGTCAATTCCAAGGTCGCGCACGTTCAATGATGGATCGTCATGACGTGCGGTTCCACCACCCACCATAACAGCATCGTGGCGGGCGCGCATGGCATGGACAACGCTGCGGGCAGGCGCGTCTGTAATCCACTGGCTTTCGCCTGTACCCGTGGCAATCCGTCCATCAAAGCTGGAGGCCATTTTAAGCGTCACCATCGGACGCCCCATCACCGTACGGCGTAGAAAGCCGTCATGATCCGCAAATGCTTCATCGCCCAACAGGCCAGTCTCGACCATGATCCCAGCATCACGCAACATTTTTGCGCCAAGCCCGTCCACCCGTGGATCACTGTCAGGAATGGCCATAACGACACGGGCAACACCTGCATCGATCAACGCTTGCGCACATGGGGGTGTTTTGCCGTGATGGGCGCAGGGTTCAAGCGTGACGTAAACGTCAGCCCCGCGTGCCTGTTCGCCAGCTTGGGACAAGGCGACAGTTTCGGCGTGGGGGCGGCCAGTGGGTTGTGTCCAGCCGCGCCCGATAATGCGATTATTTTTGACGATGACACAGCCCACTGCAGGATTGGGCCACGTTGCACCCTGCCCGCGACGCCCTAAAGATAGGGCGAGCGCCATGTAGCGTGTGTCAGAGCCCGTTTTGGAGCTGAGGCTCACTCTTCCGGCGTAGCGTCTGGGCGCAACTCGGCGACGAATTTATCGAAATCGTCGGCCTCTTGGAAGTTTTTATAGACTGAGGCAAAGCGCACAAAGGCAACGGTGTCGATACGGGCCAATGCCTCCATCACGATCTCGCCAATTTGGCCTGATCCAATGTCTGTTTCACCCATGCTTTCCAAACGGCGCACGATGCCAGAAATCATTTGATCAATCCGTTCCGGATCAATCGGGCGTTTCTGCATCGAAATGCGAATGGAGCGTTCTAACTTGTCGCGATCGAAGTCTTCGCGTTTGCCGCTGGTTTTGATGACCACAAGATCGCGCAACTGTACGCGTTCATATGTGGTAAAACGCCCGCCGCAGGCTGGACAAAAGCGTCTACGCCGAATGGATACATGATCCTCGGCTGGACGGCTGTCTTTTACTTGAGTGTCGATATTACCACAAAATGGGCAGCGCATTGGCCGGTCCCCTATCTATCAATCATGCCTGTTGTGGGGTTAGCCCCCCACTTATCCACAGTTATAGGACAACCGCTAGGGTTTGGGTAGGGGTGAATTTCGATCACAAAATAGAGGGGTACTGGCATCACAGATCGCATGAAAAATCAGCATTCAACGGGCACTTCGGCATCAATGTTCTTTTGGCACAAGGGTGAGGCTGAAATAGTTGCGCCATGAACGTCACCAATCTGTACAGTGTAGGTGCCCATAGACGTTCGCACCGTCGGTGTTTGTTCGATGGTATTGTGACTGACACCTACCCACGGGCCAGCCACAATATACACATACTAAAAACTGCTAGCGAAGATCGAACACTTCTTGTCTGTTGTCATAACAAAATGCGTACGCACGTTGAACGGAAAAGTTCGCACCCGGCGTTTTGGCCGAGTTTGACACAATGGTGATACTTGAAGGTTCTGCGCCGGCAGGATCTGCGCCAAAGACAATGGAACGGCTAGCGGTTCCAGTACCTTGCACATACAGACGGTTGCCCCAAGGCGTGCTTAACACGCGCCTTGAATAATCCGCCGCAGCACACCATTGCCCGGGCACACCAAATTTGCTGTCAGGTTCGACTTCGAACGAACCACCGCTCATGGGCTTAACCTTGACCCCATTTTCGGCCACAAATGTCTGTGCAGTTGCTGGCAGTGCTGTGCAAGCCGCAATAGCGACAGTCAAAAATAACTTGGAATACATTTCCACCTCCCATCATTTCTGTATCAAAAACCGTCAGGTATTCCTGACACTTATTAGGTGGGTATAGCCTACCGATTTTCCAATCACATTGCGGTGTATCAGTTTCATATAGGTGTAAACGTCAAACGCCGCCCCGAATAAGGGACGGCGTAAGTTTTCAATCCGACTTGTTGGTCGACGTTACTGGTCCAAGAAGCTACGCAACTTGCGTGAGCGGCTTGGGTGCTTCAGCTTGCGCAATGCTTTGGCTTCAATTTGGCGAATACGCTCACGAGTAACCGAGAACTGTTGCCCAACTTCTTCCAACGTGTGGTCGGTGTTCATGCCGATACCAAAACGCATCCGCAAAACACGTTCTTCACGTGGCGTAAGTGATGCCAGAACCCGTGTGGTTGTTTCCTTGAGGTTTTCCTGAATGGCGCTGTCCAAAGGCAGCACGGCATTCTTGTCCTCGATGAAATCGCCCAACTGGCTGTCTTCTTCGTCGCCAATTGGTGTTTCCAAGGAAATAGGTTCCTTGGCAATTTTCATCACTTTGCGCACTTTTTCCAAAGGCATTTGCAGCTTTTCTGCCAATTCTTCGGGTGTTGGTTCGCGGCCAATTTCGTGCAACATCTGGCGACCGGTCCGGACCAGTTTGTTGATCGTTTCGATCATGTGAACTGGAATACGAATGGTACGCGCCTGATCCGCGATCGAACGTGTGATCGCCTGACGGATCCACCATGTTGCGTAGGTCGAGAATTTGTAACCACGGCGATATTCAAACTTATCAACGGCTTTCATCAAGCCGATATTGCCTTCCTGAATAAGGTCAAGGAATTGCAAACCACGGTTGGTGTATTTTTTAGCAATCGAAATAACGAGGCGCAGGTTGGCTTCGACCATTTCTTTCTTAGCTTGACGGGCTTCTTTTTCACCCTTTTGAACTTGTTGCACGATGCGGCGGAATTCAGGAATGTTTAGACCGATGTATTGGCCGACTTGCGCCATTTCTGTGCGCAATTCGACAACTTTATCCATCGAACGTTCGACAAACATTTGCCAACCACGGCCCGGACGTTTGCCCATTTCTTCAAGCCAGTTGGGGTCAAGTTCCCGACCACGATACGCTTCAACAAATTCTTTACGGTTAATCCGTGCTTGGTCTGCCAGTTTAACAATCGCGCTATCGATTTGCATGATACGACGGTTGATGCCGTACAGCTGATCAATCAGGGCTTCGATACGGTTGTTATGTAGGTGCAATTCGTTCACCAACAACACGATTTCAGTCCGCAGCTTTTGATAGGCTTTCTCGTTCTTAGCAGAAAACGAACCATCTTCGTTCAATGTTGCAGACAAACGGCTGTCCTGCATTTCGCTAAGCTTAACGTAGTCATCAGCAATAATGTCTAGCGCAATCAAAACCTGTGGTTTCAGCGCAGCTTCCATTGCGGCCAAAGACATGTTGGCTTGTTCGTCCTCGTCGTCGTCATCATCAACTTGAATTGGGTGGCCGTCCGCGTCAAGCTCTGGCGGCGTTTCCACAAACGGTGCAGCAGGAACCACAGGCGTTGTTTCTTCTTCGCCCATCTGATCACCAAATGTAGCGTCAAGATCGATAACGTCGCGCAAAAGAATGTCTTCTGACAAAAGCTCGTCGCGCCAGATTGTAATCGCTTGGAACGTCAGGGGGCTTTCGCACAGCCCTGCGATCATCGTATTGCGGCCCGCCTCGATGCGTTTCGCAATCGCGATCTCGCCTTCACGAGACAGCAGCTCAACAGAACCCATTTCGCGCAGATACATGCGCACCGGATCGTCGGTACGATCCAGCTTTTCCTGACCGGTGCTGCCAAGCGTCAGATCACGTGTGCCTTCTGCCGCAACCAGATCAGTTGGGCCCTTAGCCTCTTCTTCTTCGGCGTCTTCGTCTTCGATGATGTTGATGCCCATTTCGGACAGCATCGACATCACGTCTTCGATTTGTTCAGAACTTACCTGATCAGGGGGCAAAACCGTGTTCAGCTGATCGTACGTAATATAGCCTTTTTCACGGGCATCACCGATCATCTTTTTCACAGCAGCTTGGCTCATATCCAGTGAGATATCGCCATCTGCATCTTCGCGTTTTGCGTCGTCGTTGTCTTTCGCAGCCATCGAGTGCTCCTAGTCAGAACTTCGTAAGTGATTCGAAAACGAATCAGTTAGAGAATCATTCACGCCTTCGGGTGATTCGGCCACCCTAGTACCGTCTTTTTCCTAAGGAATCCTGTCCAAAAGCACTTAAGTGTCGCCTTTTGAGAACCGAATCGTTTCCATCAGTGCGTCTAAGGCACTGCGTTCGCCTTTGTCCATCTTCGCGCCGTTCGCGCCAAGGTCGAATTCGACCTTCGTTTCTTCTGTGCTTCGGACCGACTCTTGCACCGCTTTGGCGGCTTGTGACAGCCGATAAGTTACGTCCTCATCAGCCACTCCTGTCAAATCTTCGGTCGCATCTGCAATTTCAGCACTTAGCCCCCGCACAGCATCAAGTTTAGCGAGTTCTTCGGTCACAGTCATGCGGACCATTTCAACGTCGCCGGGTGTGCGGATGCAGGGTACGATTGCGACATGGCCCGCGTTCAGCAGATTTTCAAGGGCGAACGGGCCAAGTGCGTCAAAAATATTTTCGCGCAACACCCCTGCATCGGCCCCGATATTGCGTAAAATCAGACGCCGAATATCCGCGTGATCAGTGCTGCGGCAGGTCATGCTTTCTAAGCCGCGTTCGAATTCTTCCGTCACCTCGGGCGTGCCTATAAGGGCCGCCAAAATTAACGCCTCACGTAGGTGTTCCGTGATCTCGGGGTTCAACGCACTGGCCAGCACCGATGACTTGGTGGCCGCCATCGCGTTTTGCGGCGGCTGCCACTTCCCGCCCTTAAATTTGCCTCGTGACGCGAAATCACGTCGTGCAGGCCCAGCCCGTTTGGTCGTGAACAACTGCCAGCGCAGGTCTTTAATCGCCTGCCCGTAATGTCCGCGAATTGATGGATCTTTGATCAGCTTGATCTTTTCACGCAGGGTTTTATCAAGGGCAGCTTTGCGTTCAGGGCTGTCATAGACCTGCCCTTCGGTTTCGCGTTGCCAAAGCAGTTGAACCATAGGAACTGCACCATCAATCAGCTTTTGAAACCCCGCAGCGCCTTGCGCTTTGAGCAGATCATCAGGGTCTAATCCATCAGGCATCAGCGCGAACCGCAACGATTGCCCCGCTTCAAGCAAGGGCAGTGACAGATCAATCAGGCGCATTGCGGCCCGCAGGCCCGCCGTATCGCCGTCCAGCGCGATGATCGGTTCGGGTGACACCCGCCACATCATTTGCAACTGACTTTCAGTGATTGCGGTCCCAAGCGGTGCAACCGCACCACCAAATCCGTGTTCACCCAACGCGATCACATCCATGTATCCTTCGGACACTATCAGCGGTTGGCCTTTACCAACAGCCGTCCGTGCGGGCCCATGATTGTAAAGGCTGCGCCCTTTGTCGAACAATTCAGTTTCGGGAGAGTTTAAATATTTCGCATTGTCATTGGGGTCCATCGCCCGCCCGCCAAACGCCGTGCAGCGTCCCCGCGCATCACGGATTGGGAACATGATGCGCCCACGAAATGTATCATAAGGTTTGCCGCCCTTTTGGCTGGGCTTGCCAAGCCCCGCGCCAAAGATCAAATCGGGTTCAATGCTTTTGGCGATCAGGTGATCCCACAGGCCCTGCCATGTGTCAGGTGCAAACCCGATTTCCCAGCGATCCTGTGCTTCCGGTTTTAATCCCCGTTTATCGAGATAACTGCGTGCGTCAGCCCCTGCCCCAGTTTGCAACTGAAGTCGGAAGAACTTAACCGCCTGTTCCATCACCTCGGCCAATTGGGTCCGATGGTCCGATTTTTCCTGCGCTTTGGGGTCTTGGGCTGGCATTGGCATGCCAACTTCGTCGGCCAAGATACGCACGGCCTCCATAAAACCTACGTTTTCTGTTTCGCGCACAAAGGAAATTGCGTCCCCTTTGGCCTGACAGCCAAAGCAGTAATAGAACCCTTTTTGGTCATCGACGTGAAAACTGGCGGATTTTTCTTGGTGGAACGGGCACGGCGCCCACATGTCGCCTTTGCCCTGATTGGACTTGCGCGTGTCCCACATGACTTTGCGCCCGACCACTTGGGACAGGCTGGCGCGGGTGCGCAAATCGTCTAGGAAACCGGGGGGCAAGCTCATGGCGTATATATTGGGGTTGGCGCGCGCAGAGTCGAGTCGTCACTCACGTGAAAGGCAGGCTTCTTTCCATTGAGCGCCTAGGTCGACCGTTTTAAGATCGCGGCGTTTGATCTGGTAAATAGGCCCACCAAGAACAGTGATCGCGTTGTTGTATTCATCCGGCCATGTGGGTTCGGTTTGCGCAATTGCTTCGGCCAACTTTGCCTCTTTTACACGGTCCAGACGGGCCACTTGGATCGCGGCCACAACGTCAGCTTGATATCCGCAGTCATCTGCTTTGCTGATGTTATCTGCGGCCAGTGTGGGCGACGCAAAGATACAAAGGGCAGCAAGTAGGCTAAAACGGGTCATGGCAGGCTCCGGTCAGTTCAGGAATCGGGTTGGGTTCGAGGGTTCACATTAACCGCGTGAGGCGACGCCTTCCATAGCCCTTTGCAGATCATGCAGCAGTGTTCCCGCCATCGAGCGGAAAACCATGATCATAAATGCGTCATCATTGGTCCGCGTGATAGACGCCGCCATATGCATCAGATCAGTGCGGGCGGTATGGCCGCGTTTGAAAACGGCGTGGCGTAAATCCACTGGAGTTAGCCGTGCCAAGACATCTGCGGCACCCGCACCTTGCAATTGCACAACTGTCCAACCATCGGATTGATCTGTCAACGCGCCGTGACCCACCAATCCTGTATCCGCATCAATCCCGACCAAGATTATCTGTTCACGCCCGAACCAGATTGCCCGCGCCCCACCGCGTCCTGTTGTGCGGTTTGGGGCAGGTGCAGCTATTCCATGCGCCACCTTTAACGCGGCAGACAGTGCTTTGCCCTGCCCTTTGTAGGCCGAGATTGAGGTAATTGGCCCAGTGTCAATTTCACTTAGCGTAACGGTCCCGATTGTCATTGGTGCCAAGTTATCTAATGAAGTATTTGCGATTAAATCAGCCACGGGTACGCTCCCCCTTTGGATCAAAAAAGACCGGATCGCAGACTTCGACAATCGTTTCAATCTCGCGCACTTGATCCACCATTCGCAACCGATCCCCACGCCGTGCCTGTCCACCACGCACAAACCCCTGTGCAAGGAAATGCCCAAAGGTTGGCGAGAACGCGACTGAGGTCAGATAACCCTGATTGAATTCAGTCAGAGCAGCATCCCCTTCGTTATAAAGGTGTGCGCCACCTGTCAGTTGTCTGACCGCGCCAACGGGTTTGAACCCCATCAGCTGTTCGCGATCCTCGTCCAGCAGGCCCACACGATTGGCCATAGTCTTGCCGATGCAATCCTTCTTAGCGCTGATCATCCGCTCCATCCCAATGTCAAAGGCCGTGACCCGTCCGTGGATTTCGCCGTGTGTGATGAACCCTTTTTCGATGCGCAGCACATTCAGGGCCTCCATGCCATATGGCCCACCACCCAGCACTTTGGTCTGCGTGGTCAGCAGACGAAACAGGCTATCACCGTACCGCGCAGGTACTGCGATTTCATACGCGTGTTCACCAGAAAACGAGATACGGAACAGTCGTCCTTTGACGCCAGAAACAGTAATTTCGCCGCATGCCATAAATGGCCACGTATCATTACCAAGCGGCTTATCCAGCAGGCCATTCAGCAACGCGCGCGACTTTGGCCCCGCAACCGCAAACTGGGCCCATTGCTCTGTCACCGACATCAAACGCACATCCAGATCGGGGCGCAATACTTGGGTCACAAACTCAAGATGCCGCATCACGGCACCTGCCGCCGCCGTCGTCGTGGTCATAACAAAATGATGGTCCGACAGACGCGCCGTCGTGCCGTCGTCCATCACGTACCCATCTTCGCGCAACATCAGACCATAACGCACCCGCCCCACTTTGAGGGTCGAGAACATGTTGGTATAAACCAGATCAAGCAGCGCGCCCGCATCCGGCCCTTGGATATCAATCTTGCCTAGCGTGGACACATCGCAAACGCCAACCGCATTGCGCACATATCCAACTTCACGGTCGCAAGATTGCCGCCAGTTCTTTTCCCCGTTGATCGGGAAATAGCTGGGGCGATACCACAGGCCAGCTTCCATCATTGGGGCACCTAATTCAACTGTGGCTACATGGCTGGTCGTCTTGCGTTCAGGCGCAAATCCTTTGCCCTCGGCCCCTGCCCCGAAAGCCGCCATCGCAATTGGGCTATAGGGTGGGCGGAAGGTCGTGGTGCCCGTTTCAGGAATGCCGCGCCCCGTCGCATCGGCCAATAAGGCAAGGGCCGTGACGTTCGAGTTCTTACCTTGATCCGTCGCCATTCCTTGGGTCGTGTAGCGTTTCATATGCTCGACCGAGCGGAAGTTTTCGGTGGCGGCTTGTTTCACATCTTTGACCGAAACATCATTTTGGAAATCCAACCATGCGCGGCCTTTGCCTGGCACAGCCCAAAGCGGTTCCATTTTATAAGGCGCATCCTCTGCTTCGGGCAACGCAACATCAGCCGCCGTTTTGCCCAATGCAGTCAGCGCTTTTGTAGCAGCCTCAAGCCCAGCGCTTAGACACAGATGCGTCGAGAAATCACCGTTACACGCACCAGCCGTGGTCATGTTTGGAATACAGCCGTCAGTTGGCACAAAGCTGGCAATATCCTCGCGCCACGTCGGACGCCCATTCATATGACAGGTCAGATGCACCGTTGGGTTCCAGCCGCCCGACATCGCCAAACAATCCGTGGCGATACTGTCCGTTCCAGTTGATGTCCGCACAGTGATGCTTTCCAACCCTTTGCGCCCGCTGGTGCCAGACACATGCGCGCCTTTGATCAAATGGTAATTGCCCAGCGCTACAGCATTTGGGCGACTGTCGATCACCGCCGCAACGTGAACACCAGCAGCTAGCATGTCGACAGCAGTGCGATGGGCACCGTCATTGTTGGCAAATACCGTGATCGCTTTGCCCGGGGCGACCCCCCAACGATTAAGATAGGACCGCACCGCGCCTGCGGTCATGATCCCAGGGCGGTCATTGTTTTGGAATGCTATTGGACGTTCCAACGCGCCAGCGGCCAAGATTGATTGCTTCGCAACGATCCGCCAGAATGTTTCAATCGGGGCCTTGCCGTTGCGAATATCGGTGTGGTGATTGACCCGTTCAAGGGCACCAAACGTGCCTTGGTCGTAAGCGCCTGCGACGGTTGTGCGTGGCATCAGGCGGACGTTGCCCATTGTGGCCAATTCCGCGACGATGCTTGCAGCCCAATCGGATCCAGATTGGCCGTCTAACAGGTAAGTTTCGGCATTCAGGCGGCCGCCCATCACGCTGTCTTCATCTGCAAGGATCACATCGACGCCAGATCGTCCTGCCTTTAATGCTGCCATCAAACCCGTTGGACCTGCCCCGATCACCAACACATCGCAATGCGCAAATGCGCGTTCGTATTTGTCTGTAGGTTTTGCACCACTCAGCGCACCCAAGCCAGCCGCGCGGCGGATGATTGGCTCGTAGAGTTTTTCCCAAAATGCACGGGGCCACATAAACGTCTTGTAATAAAAGCCCGCGCCAAGGAACGGCGAAGCCAAATCATTCACCGCCATTACGTCAAATTCCAGCGAGGGCCATGCGTTTTGGCTGCGTACTTCTAGACCCTCATAAATCTCTTGAACTGTCGCACGAACGTTAGGATCTGCCGCGCCGTCGCGACCTACTGTCATCAACGCATTTGGTTCTTCACTGCCCGCAGTCAAAACACCACGCGGACGGTGATACTTAAACGAACGAGCCATCAGGCGAATGTCATTCGCCAATAGTGCTGAGGCTACAGTGTCGCCCTGAAAACCGCGACAACTGACCCCGTCGAATGTGAATGAAACAGGGGCGCTGCGATCGATAAGCCCTTTGCCGTGAACTCTCATGCCCGCGTCCTTTTGATTTCTGTAGCAAGGGTTGCGCCGGACACCGCGTGTGTCACCGTATTACGACTGACAACAATCCAAGCCCCACAGCCGCTTTCATGCTGCCACAAATCACGGTGTTCACCGGGCTGATTGTCACGCAAGAACACATAATTTTGCCACGCCTGTTCCCCCGCATCAGGATCAGGACGGTTCAAGGCGGCATCAGCCCCTTGGTAATAAAACTCGCGAATATCGCGCTCACCGCAAATCGGACAAGGCAGCCGCATTATATCACTCCACCAAAGGACAATTGCCCTTCATTTTTTTGACCCAAAATATTCCCGCCGGAGACATCCATCATCTCATCCCCCTAATGCAAATTATGCTGCGAGCCAGTGGCTTCTTCATCCATCACTCCGACGCCAGTGCGGAACCGATCAAGGCGGTGCTTAACAGCCACAGGGTGCGGATTACCTGTCGCCATCAGGTGCGCAAAAACATGGCCAGACCCCGGCGTGGCTTTGAAGCCACCATAACACCAGCCGCAATTCAGATAGAGCCCATCGACATGCGTTTTGTCGATAATCGGCGACCCATCCGATGACATATCCATAATCCCACCCCAACTGCGCAACACCTTGGCCTTAGTAATTGCGGGCATAAGTGTGCATGCCGCTTCGATCACATGTTCAGCCATCGGAAGATTGCCGCGCGCAGCATAGCTGGAATAAAGGTCCAAACTGCCACCAAATACCAAGCCACCTTTGTCGGATTGGCTGATGTAGAAATGTCCTGCCTCGTAGGTGATCACGTGGTCGATCATTGGTTTTAGACCTTCAGTCACAAACGCCTGCAAGATGTGGCTTTCAACGGGCAAACGCATGCCTGCCATCGCCGCAACTTGACTGGACCGACCAGCGGCAACGATGCCGACCTTTTTGGCACGGATCGGGCCACGTGTGGTCTGAACACCTTTGACCACACCATCGACGACATCGATCCCTGTCACCTCGCATTGCTGAATAAGATCGACGCCGCGTTGATCCGCAGCGCGCGCGAACCCCCAAGCTACAGCATCATGGCGGGCGGTGCCGCCACGTGGTTGATAAAGGCCGCCATAAATGGGGAACCGCGTCTGGTCGTAATCTAGGTAGGGTAACATTTTGCGAACTGCGGCGTTGTCCATCAAAACGGCATCGTCCCCTTGTGATGCCATTTGATTGCCACGTCGCGCTGCCGCATCACGTGATCCATCGGAATTGAACAGGTTGATGACCCCACGTTGGGAATGCATCACGTTGTAGTTCAGGTCTGCTTCAAGACCTTCCCATAGCTTTAGCGAATGGCTGTAGAATTCAGAGTTGCCGCGCAGGCCATAGTTGGCGCGCACGATTGTGGTGTTGCGACCAACATTGCCCCCACCAAGATACCCTTTTTCCAAAACAGCGACATTGGTGATGCCGTGAACTGATGCAAGGTAATGCGCGGTGGCAAGGCCGTGCCCGCCGCCACCAATTATGATCACATCATATTCAGCTTTGGGTTCAGGGTTGCGCCAATGTGGCGTCCAGCCTTTGTTGCCAGTCAGGCCTTCTTTTAGAACCCGTAGTCCAGAAAAGCGCATATTCGATCCCTTGCTTCGCAGTGACCGTTCACAAATGAAACGGGGTTGCGGTTAACCATAGTGGTATCAATGCAAGGACCAGCAGACAAAGCCTTTTTTTGAATCGCGATACCCCGGCATGAAACGTAAAACGCACCCACCCAGTGAAGGGGGTGCGTCAAGTTTTATCTTCCAAGTCAAAGGTTAGATGTTGTCCTTACAAACCTTTGGCACGGTAACTGGCCGCCACTTTTTCGATTGAGACCAAATAGGCCGCCGTCCGTAAATCTTGAACGTCGTCACGCCCATGCCAAACTTCGCGCATGGATTGGTAAGCAATCCGCATGGTGTCATCCAAACCCGACCGCACCAACTCCAACTCGTCCGCGCCGCGCAAATAGCGATCCTTAAAGTCGGGGCTAAGTTCCCAGCCAACTCCTGAATCCCCACTGAGGCGTTCAAGTTCGTCGACAACCAACTGGTGACGCGATTCTTCCTGACGGCGCTGCATACGGCCAAAGCGGATGTGGCTTAGGGTTTTAACCCACTCAAAGTAGGAGACAGTC
>Ga0307492_10000569_pt1 | contig 15628 bp, 11 predicted proteins | sample SI3LmetaG_FD_202365 | JGI IMG/M metagenome (GOLD analysis project Ga0307492, IMG submission 202365) | Sea-ice brine microbial communities from Beaufort Sea near Barrow, Alaska, United States - SI3L | ecosystem: Environmental > Aquatic > Marine > Coastal | place: USA: Alaska | collected 2017-05-06 | reverse complement strand
TAAAGAACCAGAAGGCAGAGTATTTTTAGCAGTAGGTATACATCAAGTGTTTTTGGAACAAGATTTTGAGAATGTAGAATTTTCAAAATTGGTAATGGAAGGACGAGAAAATTTTGTACAGGAAATTGTTTACAATGGTCGAGCAGGTAACTCTTTGAAATTTATCTATAAAGAACTGTCTAAAAGCCTACAAAAGCCTATTTTTTTCCAAGAGTTAGAATACGATATATCAACATCACCGTTAGTAAACTTTAAAAATGTAAGTATAGAAATTTTACACGCAACCAATACAGATATAACTTACAAATTAATAAGTAACTTTTAGATTACTTCTTACTTAATTAGACTTTATAAAACCAGCTTTAGGTACTTTTCTTAAGTTCGCTATTGCTGGTGCTATTATTGATATAAAACTAACCAAATTTTTTATTCATTAAATTTTTCATGCAGTTTATGTGGAAATAATTGAGTATAAACTTGCCATAGAATATTTAAATTCCTATGACCTGTTACTTGGGCTACTTCTTCAATAGAGTAGCCTTGTTCAAACAGCCTACTTGCTCCTTCACGCCTTAAATCATGATAACGTAAATCTTCAATTCCTAAATCATTCCTGACTCGCTGGAAACCTGCTGTAACGCTTCTTGAATTATAGGGAAAAATTAGCTCACCAGTTTTAGATTGCTTAGTGGCAATATTGAAAGATTCACCCAGTAGCGGAGCAATCATGTGATTACCTTCCTTTTTACGAGGATCTTTTCTGTCTCTAACAATAATTGTTTTATGTTTTAGGTTTAAATCGTCCCATCTAAGCTTACAAACTTCACCTATACGCATACACGTTAGAATACTGAAATCTAAAATATCTAAATAAGGAATTCTTACATGCCCATTTGGCTTTTGCTTTTCCCTTATTTCTAGCCCAACTTTCAATTTATCTAGTTCAAGTTGTGTTGGTCTTCTCGTTCTTCGATCACTCTTACCAATTAAACCCATATCAATGAGTGTTGGTATCGCTTCATCAAAAACGGAACAGTTGGCTTCAATATCAAAAACGGGATAAGCTTTTTTCATTACCGCACGTAAATAACAAATATCATGATAAACAGTTGAAGGCTTTGCTCCTGCTAGCTGTCTTATTTTACAGTGTGCAATTAAATCGCTAGTTTTCAGTTTATTACTCTGTATTTTTGCTATGTCGCAGTCCCTAAGCATTTTGATAACATATTGCTTAGTTCTTCCTGTTTTCTCCCATAAATGCACATCTTCAAAATATAAATCTAACAATGCGCTTAGAGGTATTGTTTTCTTAATACCAATTTCGTCATTTTCTATTTCTTGTACACTCTTCCTTCCATATGTACGAGCAAGTTCTTTTTTGCGGAATATTTTAGATTCTCGGTGTATAATTGCGTTTTTTTGTTTAACAACGATTTTACAGCGATAAGAAAAGTCACCGTTTGCCTTTGTACGTTTTTCAATTGTAAAAGATGCCATCATTAATCCTACTTTTTTATGGGGTACATATGGGGTACTACATATCGAAACTCAAGGTAATTCACGGCAATTCACTGTAATTATGTACAGTATATTTATAAGGTGTTTTTGTGTCAATCCCAGTAAAACAGCTAAACTCAGCTAACCCCATAGATCACCGACTTTCTGTTGCGCCCATGCTCGATTGGATCTAAGGGTTTATATTTAAAGGGCTACGGGGTGGTAAGTGGCACCATGGGGGCACCTTGGATGTTATGGTTATAACGAGGGGCTCTTTTAAATCTGATTGATTACCGCTTATGTTATCCCTTTACGTTCGCTTTAAGATTAGTGGACGATTACATCAGAACTGCCAATCATTATCATCTAATACAGTCACCTAATAATATTTACTGCGACAACTGAATAACATCACGTCACCACTAAAAAATATGATCACTTTGTGCGCTTAGTTGACATAACAATTTGAAAAACATAATGTCTTCTTAGGGCGATCAACGGACATACGTCTAGGCGGTGTAATATAGCAAATAACACTGCGTAAGCGGACTATCAATCAACGCCTTTTCAAGTGCTGTGACCCCTTGATTTTGAGTTTGTATAAATTGAGCGACACACTATCAGGTTTCTTTACATAATTTAACTCTGGAATATTCCCTTGAAATTGATAATTCATCGCCTGTTTAACGCTGTAACCTGCGTAGCCAGTCACACTTATCATCATACGGAGTTGAATACAGTCAATTACTTAGTGATTATTGTGTCAGTTTTATTTACACCATTGATATTTTTAAAAAATAAATTTAATGTAAGTTATTGTTTTTAAATAATTAAATAATTAAAAGCAATGTGGCTCGATTTTTGCTGTTAACCCCACAAAAGTGAGGTTTCACTTTCGGGTCACCATTTTCAATTTCGGGAGTGGATAAAAGGAATAGCACATGACATTTAAATTTTTAAAAATAATTGGTATAGGTTTCATCATGTGCGTTAGTACGCTAGCTAATGCGACATTAATTGATAACGGGGACTATAGTACCGATAACGAATCTGGGTTGGATTGGCTCGACTGGACGTTAACGGTTGATAAGACGCAGGCGGAAGCGTTGACAATGTACGGTAGCGCAGGTTGGCGTACCGCAACTCCGGCGGAAGCGACTAAACTAATGGAAAATTTTTTCGGTATCACTATAGGTTCTAATCCGGCGTATGTGGCGTGGGGCGACCCCGCATACGCGGCCAATAATGCGTTGTTCGTTGGGTTATTAGGAGCAACCGGAGGTCAGGGGACAGCGCACGCTACATTGGAAGGTTTCGGACTGGTTGGCGTTGACGGTGCGTATATCTATAGCGGACACGGTCAAGTTTTTAAAGAATATGGGTTTAGTGCGGGGTTCGCGGGCATAGCGCTAGTTAAGGCTGCGGATGTATCCGAACCGGCTATCATGACCTTATTTGCATTAGGATTTGTTGGTATCGGGTTCGCACGTAGACGCCAATCTTAAACCCCTGTAATCCTGCGGCAGCCCATCGCTGCCAACGTTTTACATACTGACCTAAGGCTATAGCCATCTCATCTGAGGTGGCTTTTTTGTTGCTTAGTTGCTCATAAAGCTGCCTGTAGTGTAAAACGTGTTTTTCTACCGTCTTTGCTGCAACGGTTAATTGTTTGCCATCAAAATGGTAACCGAGAAAATCCCAGCCCCGACTGATTTTACCGATAAAGGTTTTATCCGGCGCTTGCTCCACTTTTAATTGATGAAAGTGTTGATTGACGGTTCTCACCGCTTTGCGCAAGTGCCAGCGAGTTTTGGCTAATATAATGACGTCATCCATGTACCTGCGATAAAAATAGCGGGTGTCAGCTGCCATCTGCTCATCTAAGGCTTTTAAGTAATAGGCGGCGATTACCGGTGATAAGGGGCAACCTCGCGATATACCGCAAGTAATGGACTTAAACGTACCGCCCCTTTCAACACTGCGTTTCACAAACTGCACTAACAAGCGCCAGATAAACGGGTCGGTGATGTCTTTATCCAATTGCTTGAGCAATATCGTATGGTCAATGGACTCATAGTAGCCCTTCACATCGGTTTTCATAACATAAGTATAATCAGGCAGGGCTGCTTGCAGAGCACTCACGGTGGCTTTTAGTCCCCCATGCCCTTTGATATGAGTACAAAGTGGGGATAATGCTAATGCCTCCGGTAAGGCCATGGCTAACATCTTTAATACCAGCGCATCTTGTGATGACCACAAGTGAAGGGTTTCACCATCGGCTTTGGTGACCACACTCAGTGGCAAGAAGGTGTAATCTTGCTTGTGGAGTGTTTGCAGCAGTTCACCACGGATAGTGTGCCAGTGAAAGCGCAGGTGCCAGATATCGGCATTGACGGGAAAGTTACGCCGTTGCTTACACAACCATAAATAAGCGGTATCGAGAGTGGTTTCAGTGAAAACGCTTTTGGTATCTAGCATGGCTTAAGCATAGCTGAATGGCTGCTAAGGGAGCAAGCTTGGATTATTTTTAAAAAAGCTGAATGACGGCTTCTAGCACTAAGCAGCCCTTAAAAGGGTGCTTTTTAATTTCAGTATTTGGTCAGCAAAGTGGCATTAGTTAGCCTAATCACTCAACACTAAGTCGTTCAATTTTTTGCTTGTAAATTATCAAATGCTTAAGACTTCTTGGTGCGCTAAGAAGTCATTACCTTCAAATTTTTTGCAATATATTTTCTAATGAATTTTTAGTGCCTATTACTGAGAAGTCCAATTCCTAAGAAACCTGAAATTGTGACACTTTATTTATATGTTTTTAGTGATAACAGGTTTAAATATATAGGTATATATTTATTTACTCACTTGAGTTTTTATGCGAATGTTCCATCTATGGTTATAAAGCCACTTTAAGAGTCAGTCATTAAAATGTCAGAAGATAAGCAAGAAATACCTGAAGTAGATTTCAAAACATTCCTAGAAGAAAACCCTCCCAATCACGTTGTTATGTGTACTGATTTTAGCAGAAGAAGAACTAGTAACGGTCATTACTATGTGAATGAAAAGGAAGAACCTGTACTTCACTGCTCGCATGATAAGTGTAAAGGCAATAGATTGTTTTACACATCATCTAACCATGGTATTCATTTGAACGAAGATCAAATTAACATGGGGTTTATTGAATATACTTGCCGTAATTGTGGTGTAACGAAGAAGTTCTTTGCATACATGCATGAGTTCGATATTAATAAGAACAGTCGAATAACTAAAGTTGGTGAGGTGCCTAAGTTTGGTAAGAGAGTGCCAGAGAAAGTTAACAAGCTAATAAAAAGTGAACGAGACTTGTTTTTCAAAGGTATGGCAAATGAAAACCAAGGTATGGGTATTGGCGCATTTGGTTATTATCGACGTGTACTTGACTCACAAAAGAATCGTATATTCGATAAGATAATCCAAGCAGTTGAAGTGTTACCTGTAGATAAATCTATTATTGATGAGCTAAAGGCTGCCAAAGCAGAGACTCAATTTACTAAAGCTGTTGATTCGATAAAGTCAGCACTACCACAAGGTTTATTAATCAGTGGTCATAATCCATTAAAGCTTTTATACAGTGCAGTAAGTGAAGGGCTTCATAACCATACAGATGAAGAATGTCTTCAGTACGCTCAAAGTATTAGGCTAGTCTTGTTTGAATTCGCTGAGAGACTTGATTCAGTGTTAAAAGAAAACCGTGAACTTGGTGGCGCAATTAAAATGCTTGCAGGGTTAAAGTCTAAATCATTGGTATAGATTGGGCAGGGGGAGGTTTTCCTCTTCCCTTTTATCATAAAGTTCTTGTGCGTACCTGCATACAAGCCCGCTCGTTATAGATACAAAATCTAATCCAAAATGTTGTTTGATGCTTGTTAGCTAATGTCAGCAATGTGGCCAGCCTGTGTAAAAACTAATTGTTGATATATAAATATAAAAACACCTTTTATCAGGTGTTGATCAGACGGTTAGTGATGATTTTTATTTAGCTGTAGTCCAGTAAAAACGGACTGTGATATTTGAAAAAGCAAAAAATAATTATTATAGTTTTATCTACTTTCCAAAATGTTATTTTAAAGCCTCTTGAAGTAAGGGCTACAGAGCAATTAAATAGAATTTTTTGCATTTTCCCTGATCAATCTCTAATTTTTTATTTTTGATTAGATCCGTATTTAAAGATAAAAAGATAAGGCTAGAGCCTTATATCTTGGCCTTTATGGCGTTCATTAATCCTTCAATACCCATTATGTTTAACATTCGCTTGAAGTTATAAGCCAGAACATGGAGATTCATTTCGGTTCGGACGTTTTTAAATCGACGAGTGAGTAAATGCGTCATTCCCATCCAACACTTAATCGTACCGAACGGGTGCTCGACACTCTGTTTTCTAATTAGCATCAAGTCTGGCCGTTTTTTCATTAACTTATCCATATTGTCTATTCTGTCTTGATGCTCCCATCGAGTTATCTTTCTTGGTGTTGCACTTTTGGTACATTGTGGCTGCAAGCTACACTGTCGGCAATCTTTGACTCTAGCTCGATAATGCATCAAATATAAATCACGATCTTTTGTCATGGTTTTACCTGGCATTAACTGACTGTTGTTGGGACAAATATAAACATCTTTTTCTTTATCATAGGTAAATTTAGAACGATTAAAGATGCCTTTTTTATCGCTACCTGAGGTATCTCCCTTTGGTACAAGTGGTGTCATACCCGCATCTTGTGTGTCTTTGATATCTTGGCCGCTGAAGTAACCCTTATCTGCGATAACTGTTAGGTCTTTTCTTTTTAGCGCGTGTTGAGCTAAAACCGCTGTAGGACAGAGTTGGCCTCGGTCAGTGGTATTGGTCACTTCATGTGCAACGATGAGATGATGCTTGGTATCAACAGCACTTTGAATGTTGTAGCTGACCACTCTCGTCATACCTTGAGTTTTCATCAACCTTGAATCAGGATCAGTGGTGGATATTTGTTTTTCTGGGTGGTCTTTGACTTCTTTTTCTAGTATTTTTAATTCAGCGAGTTTTTGTTTTAAATTGCTAATAGTTTCTTGCGTTGCCTTGATTGTTTGGGGGCTATGTTGCTCTTCATCAGCTCTGTCTAGTTTTTCTAAATAGTTACTAATATGTTTTTCAACTCGCTCAATATGAAAGGCCATTTTCTTTGGGGTGTAATTATTATCTTTGTTGTTGCTCGCTTTAAATTTACTGCCATCAATAGCAATCTCGCCTTCATCAAACATATGAAGTTGTCTACATAGCTGAACGAATGTACGGCAAACATGCTTAATTCCCTTAGCATTATTTTTCCTAAAGTCAGCAATGGTTTTAAAATCTGGAGCAAGTCGTTCAAGTAACCACATGAGTTCAATATTTCTATTCGCTTCAACTTCTAATCTTCTAGAGGATTGGACTCGATTAAGATAACCATAGAGATAGAGTTTTAACATGACAGCAGGGTGATACTTAGGACGGCCAGTAGACTTGATGATCATGCCCGCGAAACCTAACGCTGCTAAATCCAATGCCTCAATAAACACATCAATAACTCTGACAGTATTTTCAGCAATAACAAAGTCATCGAGAGATTCTGGAAAGAGTGTAGATTGGGAGCGGTTAACACCTTTAATAAAGCCTGACATGACACTTACCAATAAAGATTAACTTACTGATAAGTATAGCAAACGTGTGTTTTTTTGTGGGTGAGGTTAAGACCGATTGATCATAACTATCAGGTGGTTATACGAAAAAGTGATCAAAAGGTTTTCACACAGTCTGTGGCAGAAGTGTGCATTAGCATTGTTCGAATTATCCAAAGGTGACAGCTTTAATAAGGTCGGAATGTTGTGGCATAGTTAAATGTAATTGGTTGGCTTAGGTAAATGTAATTAAGTGGCACTGCTGTTAGATATTTTCCACTTGGTTATATTTCACGTTTTTACAAGCACGCTTTCCCTCAATTACTCAGCTACACACGTTTCTTAGAAGTTATGCCTAAAACCTTAGTACCGCTTTCAAGTTATTTTTCAACATTAAAAGGAGAGGCGACAGGCGTTGAGTTTATTGATTTAACGAGTATTAAAGTTCGCCATAACTTGCGGATCCCCCAACATAAAACATTTGACGGTATTGCCCAGCGAGGCAAAGGCACAATGGGCTGGTTCTATGGATTTAAGCTACATATTATCAGCAATTATCGCGGTGAAATCGTAGCGGCTAAACTAACAACAGGTAATGTTCATGATACAAAGCCAGTACCTGAATTAGCGTCTAAACGTTGCGGTAAATTATACGCAGATAAAGGCTATATCAGTAAAACGCTCAAATCATCTCTGCTTGATCTTGGTGTTGATTTAGTGACAAATGTTAGGAAAAACATGAAAGCAAAAGCGTTATCACTATGGGATAGAGCGATGCTATCTAGACGATTTATCATTGAGACTATAAATGACCAACTTAAAAACATCTCTCAAAAGACATAGAAGCCCAAATGGTTTCATGCTGAATTTAATAGCTGGTTTAGTGGCTTATTGTCTAAAAGAAAATAAGCCAACCCTTAACATGAGTGATCTAGAGATGAGTTCTATGGTAAAAGCTTAAACCGATCTGAGGTTAATTACATTTATAGTCTTCGAATTTGTACGAATCTTTTAACGGCAAATATAAATTTTCCGGTTCATAGCGTTTGTTGGGTTCTCTTAGTGTATGGAATTTTGGTAGGTTTTCGGCACGATGTCTGCATATAACACTTCCATGAAGCAAGTTGTCCTTAGCTATTTTTCGCCAATGCAGTCCGAATTCACCAAACAAATCATTATCTAAAAATTCATCGTGCATTCGTCCCAATTCGCATGGAGAATCCTCGATATTACAGTATATATATTCTGCTTTTTTAGGGAAAATCCCGGAATTTAAAAACTGCTTTATCATCCACTGCCTACTCACGCTTGCTAATCCGTCTTCGCCTTGGTAACCACCTCCAATATCTGCGTGAGCTCCAGCAAACCACACTTCTTTCAACTCTTGTCTACTGTTATTTATTGGATTATCAAAGAAAAGTGGTCGAAAATCATCTCTCTGTTCATCTATCGAAAGTGCGTGGTAACCCTTTCTTGCATACAAATCAGTTCGATATTTATCAGGAAAGTCATCACGTCCTACGCCAAGGGCCGAGACGGTATCAAATAAGCCAATTCCTTCTACTTTAACCCCGTTATCTTTATAGCGTTGGAAAGATAGTTTTGGTATGACAGTAATAATATCTTGTTGGATCATGTTTCTTAAACGCATAGACCAATTGGGTCGACCGTCATTCTTTCTCGCGTAACTTTGAAATAGTGCGTTTATTTGCTCGTCTATCTGACTCATATTTCCGTTTTCTTGTGGGTGGGAATTTGGTTCTAATAAGCCAACAAATTCAATCATACCGTTCAACGCTCTGGCAGTGTAGGCACCACGGCTAAAACCAAAAATATATATCTTGTCGCCTGGCCTATATGTCTGTGCCAAGAATTTGTATGTATCTATAATATGCTGATTTATCCCACTTCCAAAGATTTGCTCCACGTAACTGTGAAGTCCCCAGCTAGTACCGATGCCTTTGTGGTAGAAAGGAATTATCGGCGAGTCACAAGATTCTATACTTGCTAGTGTATATAGTTTCCAGATGTTAGTATTAGACGCTGAAATGTTACCCGTACCATCAATAAAGATAACTATTTTTCGTTCTGTAACTTCATCATACTTTTTTATTCTCATTTGAGCCCGTGTTAGAACATCTTCTCCCCTACCTGACAATAATTCCCAGATATTCTTTGTTTCTGATAATTTTTTCCAATCATCCTGCTCTTTCTTTTTTTCTGACAATACTGCGAATTCTTTCTGGTCATTTTTTTTACATAAAATAGCGTCAATTTCAGCTACTGTTTTACTGCGTGAACTTATTTTATCTGTTAAATAGCTACAGCCACTTAGAACACAAAATACAATCAATAGAATACAATAATTCACGCTAACTCCTTTTACTTTTGTTATCATTTATCGCTATCATTATAGATAGAAACAGATACTTATCATTTGCCACAGACATTCAAAACAAAATTTATTAAAGTATCCTATGCAATTAAACCAGCTTACCAGCAATCCCAGTTTTCTTGTAAATACGAGTTAAATTTTAACTTACTTATTATCCATTAGTTGTTGAATGTTACTGGGAGCTTAATGGAAATATCATCGATACAGCTTTTTATATTAGGATCTGAATACTTAGGACTTATTGGTGTTTTTTTGTAAGTCCAACCTGATAGATGAGTAGTATTCAAATTTAATTTCACTTTGTCGCCATCAGTAATAACCAATTTTCTAGTTAGTATCAATCCCGTAGGTATCCTTGGTAATAATTCATTGCCCTGTATTTCATTATTAATAGTGTCATTTGACGAATCTCCGTCAGATATCTGTCCACGACACAAGCCAGGAATATACCAACTACTGCTGACTAGAAAATTTTCTGAAAACCACCCTCTTAGCAGGTTTATATAAATATATTCCGTGGTGAGAATAGATTTGCCAATTTTAATCGTAAGAGGTTTCCAAAGTGTTTTATTCTCAGCCCAATCTTCAGGATTAACGTCAATTGGACGCCATTCAGGCCAACTTGATCTAAATAAGCTTGGTTCAAATCTAGGAGTATTTAACATTTCTAAAGCACGTACATGTAATATGCACCCTGGGAAGGTTTGAGCGCCTTCGATGCACTTAGCTGTATTAACTATTGTTTCATAAGCTGTAAGTACGCTGTGTCCGCCAGCAAGTGGAAACATTCCATCAAAGGCTATAAAAAATTCATGACGTGTTCCGCTAAGGCCGTCAGGATTAACAATACTCTTCGCATTTCTAAATTGCTCTAAATCAATTGAAGACGCAAAAAACAATGAAACCTCCACGTTCAGGCCGGACGGCTCAGTAGCCAACAGTAAACGTTCAGCTAGCGTTTCTGCAAACATCGAGGCTAATTGTTGTGCTGTATGCGCTGAAGAACTCTGCCCCAATGTATTGGCCGAACAACTTAAAAGAAGGGGAAAAAAAGAAAAAAAAAGTATTTTGTTAAATATAATATGTTTCATAATTTCTCTTTCCTTTCAACCGAGGCATAATGTCTACGACTGAAAGGAATTTATTCAAAAGTATCTATTTATTAGGTATGACGTCAGTCAAATCTTTACGTTGATTCGGCGAAGTCATCATGTTTTCAATCACTGCGTCAGCTGCTTGCGCAGAACTGCCAGTGGCATCTACATAATCATGACCATCATTTCCGCCATCGTCAGGTGCCGAAAATGGAGGTACCCATGAAATAAAACCTAAACACTGAATCCCCGTAAATTTTAATCCTGCATCGCGTCCTTTTTTATCTTCTTCATCTCGTGAGTCACTGTGTTCATGGCTAGCATTAGCAGAAAATGGTCCCCATCCTCCAGAGACTTTGCTATGAGAAGCGTTAGAAACGAATTCTTTGTCTTCCGTAGACCAAGCCGCTTTTAATACCACATTACGTGCAACGATCATTTGCATTGGGACAAAAGGTAAAAAATGACTATCTTTTTGTGATTCGATATTTCCTGATGATACAGAGCCTTTACCTTGATCACGCCCGGCGTTCCATTTTACATACTCGCTAAAAATAGTTGCATCTAACCAAGGTCTCGATATATTTACTAGACTAATTTCCATCGTCACACTCATATCCTGTGACTCGACTGAAGTACTATTTTTGTTATGCTCATATCCTCCACTGGCCTTAGCGCTCCAAAATCCCCAACCAGCTTCGCCGCCAGCATCTACTTTTACATGCTTTTTTTTCTCCAATTTATGAAAATCTTTCGTAGATATAGACATCTCAGTCCAGCCATCTTGGTTATTTTTATCTGCAAATTTTGTCGAACTTGGAAATGCTAATTTTACAGGAATAGATGATCCAACAGGTGTCCAATTTCCAAGTTTCACTAGCTCCTTAGCATTGCCAATCAATGATGCACTTAATTCATTGCCATGAGTAGCTTGATAAGTGAGAGCATCCTGAACCCACTTAATGTCTTTATCTCCATTGAATTCTTTTGTCAATTTTTTGTATCTACGATTAGGTTCAGATGAGAATTCATCCCAATAGACCTCTGCGGCTTTAAGAGCTCTACTTGAAATGAGGCGACTCTTTTGTTCATCTGATTCTATTTCAATTATTTCATCAATTGATAGCCCTACCCCCCAATCTGCTTTCTTGCTCGCTGTTGCAGCTACTTTTCTAATATCATCAGCCGCCTCGCCTATTTCATCTTGTAGATCTTCATATCTTTTATATGCAACTTTCTTTACTTTTGTAGGCTTAGGTTCAGGTGTACTTTCGTCAGCAAATGGACTACGTTCTTCAGTTTTCATTTCATATAGAAACTTATCCATCTTAACAAGCATATCTTTAACACTTTCTGACATTTCAGGTCCAGTAGCATTAGCCCCATTAACTACGGCAGCATATGCTTGGCTAACTCGTTTGGATGATTGTGTATATTTAGACGAACCAACAGTGGGTATAGAATCTACTAATACTGAAAAACTGGCTGTTTGCCCCTTAAGTCCTTGTGGGTTGCTTGGTGTCCACATATTGTTAAAATCTTCTTCAAACAAGGCTAAACCAGGCATAGCTAAATGAATAGCCGTATTACTGTCACTAAATTTCCCACCTTTTTTTGCTTCATCGGGTACTCTACCTTGATCTCCAGCAGCCGGAGGTTTAGTTACAAGATCATATACTTCGGCCATAAGTTGATTCATGAGTTTACTACTTGTCATTATTTTCGACATTTTATTTCCCTACGCTATTGCGTTTAGTTAAGAATTTAAGGTATTAAATAGACATTTTTTTGTGAATGCCTCTATTGCATATACGACTTTCGAGACCTTCCTTACCCAAAGCCCTTAAAATCACTAGCAATTCTAAAGCCATGGCAACAAATTTTCGTGGTAAACACTTGTGTTGAAAAACGTTGAACTCGATAGTAAAAAGGCATGCAGCCCTAACATATACGGTGATAAATAAGTAGGTTGCCGCCAAGACACTATTAAGCTGTAAATAGAAAGTACACACGATGTAACTTTAGGAATATATGAATGGAGAAATACGAAGGTTAACAATCCATGTCATCTAGTTCACAAAAGTTCATATTAGCTGATTTCTAAGCCTAGTTTAAAAATTAGAAGTGTCAAATTTAATTTTGACACATTGTATGATGATTGGTGTTTTCACCCTAAGCCCCCTGAATTCAATTGGTAGATGCAACGTTATTCTCAAAAGTAGTGTAAGCGTCTGGGGATCGACGCCTAGCGTTTAATATTCCAAGGTAATAAACTGTCGATGTCAGGCTCTTGCTTGCAAAGTTCATCCAAGCACAACATGACGTAGTCAAAGGGGATAAGTCCATTGGCATTGGCCGTTTCAATAATGCTACAAAGGGCTGCGCTGGCATGATCGCCGATAGCCGTTTGACTAAACAATCAGTTCTTCCGCCCGATAACAAAGGGTTTTACCGCACGTTCAGCCCTATTATTATCTATGTTCAATTGACTATCTTCTAGGTAGCGAACAAGTTTAGGCCACTGATTATTCAGGTAAGTGATGCCTTCACCTAATTTGCTTTTTGTGAGGACATGACTGTTTGTCAGCCATTGGTGTAGTTTGTCTATGATTGGTTTCGCTTTTTCTTGTCGGGTGGAGAATTTCTCTTCGGGTGTTTTGCCCTTAAATTGGGCTTCAATGCCATAGAGTTTTTGAATGTAACTCAGTGCCATATCCGCTTTGCCTGATTTATGTTTCCCTTGAGCTTGTTTCGCTTCAATGAATTTACGTCTGGCATGTGCCCCCTCAACTAACGTGGCAGACGTTTGTGCATACGCTTGATAACCATCAACCTGCAGATAGCCGTTAAATCCCTCAAGATAATTCACCGTGCACGCGCCTGCCCGACTATTGTGATAATCAAAGAGAACAATATTGGGTATCGAACTATCCAGTACAGGCGAATCTGTGCCCGTGCAATACAACCACATGTAACTTTTTACTTTGTCGGATTTAACGACATTGACCGTGGTTTCGTCAGCATGGAGCATGGTTTGGCGAATAAGGTCAATGCCGTATTGTTTAAACATCGACTCTTGTCGGTACAACGGTAACACTAATTCAGTTTCAACTAATGCCGTTAAGCCGTTAATGGATTTGCGAAAATCAACAAACGGGCGATGTAAATACACGAAAGGAACGTCGACAAACATTCTCATTGAGATAAGCCCTTAATGACATCAATCAAACACTGCGTGTTGATGGTTATAGGAAATTGCAGCTCACCCGCCGAGGTTTTTAATATGATGGGTAATGCCAATGCCTCCTTTGATGTCTTGGTCGCATTAATGTTCAATTTTACAAATTCAGGCAAGTGTGTTTCATGGATATCTCCCAAAATGTGTTTCAGGAGATAGTTTGAATGTTATCCTTTTGAGGGGCTAGGTGTGGTTGCCCTTACGGACACCTTTAAAAAGTAAAAAAGCAAACAACAAAGGAGTTTTTTCACTGCGAATATCACATCATAATTGCCATTAACCAAGTGTATGATGGTGGGATATAAAGGGTATTTTTTGTAGTTATCACACTGCTGCACACCATTACGAAAATCCTTTATTAATCGTTATGTAAATTTGCTTTATAGGTGTATATAAAAAGCATTTTACAACAAGCACCAATAGGTTTTAGATGCTTTAAAAATCACTTAAAATAAAGCATATAACAAATAAACCCTTGCCAATAAACTTATATATTAAGGTGAAAAAAGCCTCTAACTGGCATATATGCATTAATAAATTATCATTTTAATGAGTAAGTTCTCGGTAAAGGTTGGCGTTATAAAAAGGGCATTTCAGGAAGATAACGCCTTTATTAATGTTAAATAAAGGCTTTTAAAAAAGAGAGTATATAGGAGATTATGATTGTTCTTCTTCATTTATTGGTAGCAATTCAGGGCGTGCCGCTACAAATGGTGCCAATGTAGAGCGCTTAGTACCACCTAAAATATCTTCGGTTAGCTCTATCGATGGCATTACTTGAGCTGCTTTTTGAGCGCGTTGATTGTTAGCTGCAATGTCATTTCTAGTTACGTCAGTGTGCTTGTATTGAGAAACCATATTCATGATCCTACGCACATTACGTCGATTATCTTGAATAGTCTTATTGGCTTGCGCTGTATCAATTAACGCTATATGTTGGGCTAATTTAATCAATCTGAAGTATTCATCAAGCTCTAATATCAAGTACATTACTTGGAAGGCCATTGCAGAATTAAATTTAAAATCCATCTCTACGGGCTTAATGTTAGTCACCTCAGTAATCTCTAATGACTTGGGAATGCTATCTTTAATCCAGTTTTTGAAGTACGTTATTTTTTCTTTTAGCTCTTGTCTTGTTACGTTCACTTCTTCATGAATGTAATAAAAAACCAAATCAGCATACGGATCATCTTTTTTAATAGCCGCTTCTAGAATTGCACTTCTTGTTGAAAAGCTGTACAACCCCATAGCCTTGTAGTTTTGTGACGCTTTATCACCACTCACAATCTTGTGCCCTTGTATCAACTGCGCTGCTTGTTTCGTGTGAACTTTTGCACTAATTTTTGACTGTAATTTACCTATTTTTTTAGGATCTTTTGTTACAGATGTAGATAAAAAATCATTTAATTTACTTTCGTTTTCTTTTTCAGACTCAGCTTGTGTTAGCAACTGCTGTAGTTCATTAGATTCTTGTTTCATAGTTACCCCTTCGGTAAAATTTGAATATCATCAAACTCACCAGAGGTAACACAAATGTCAACCGTAGTAATTGGTGAGTAGCTTATAGATATTGTATTCTAATGATTAGTACTTTAGAGAAAAGGTCGCGCAAGGCGTGAGCGTCTGGCTAAATGCATCTAACAAATGATCCTTGGTTTACGTAAATTACTTCAAAACAATTTTGGAGAAATTTATGGGAACTATGCGCAGCCAAGATCAATGGAAAAACCTTTTCAAAGA
>Ga0307492_10000568_pt1 | contig 15637 bp, 16 predicted proteins | sample SI3LmetaG_FD_202365 | JGI IMG/M metagenome (GOLD analysis project Ga0307492, IMG submission 202365) | Sea-ice brine microbial communities from Beaufort Sea near Barrow, Alaska, United States - SI3L | ecosystem: Environmental > Aquatic > Marine > Coastal | place: USA: Alaska | collected 2017-05-06 | reverse complement strand
GGAGCGTAATGATATTGACCATTGACCCAAACAGGTGGTCCCGGAATATTATTGTTTATTACGCACAATAGTCGGGCATCGAGAGGGCATCTCCAACAGTCGAGGTGATCCCGGCGATCCCAATAAGGACAGTGTCTGAGAATTCAAACTGGTGCACGAATGATTTAGACCCATCCCACCAACTAGTATTGATATCAGTGCACCCGGCAGTGTGTTCTCGCTCAAATCCCTTGAACGCATTACTTAGTACGATTCTTTGCGACCCACCGTGCACTGAAAATACATCCAATGTCATGAATAACGGCCTTTGTGTTTTTGCGAGGAACAGGAACCGGGGGTTGGTGGTGACGGGGCTGCGCTGGACCAACAAGAGTGCCGTTTCGGCTCCAATTGGCCAAAGTTGCGAATGCTCCAGTGTGACTGTAACGATTTTTCCAGAGTTCGTGAGCGGGGTGTGTCGTTTAACACGATCCCGTGCCCTTGTCGTGAGCGACTGCGTCCCGGAACCGTGGATGAAATCACCCTGGGCGTCATTCACCGTTGCCGAATACTGCGTCCACAGGTGGGAACACGCAGCAGTAACACCTATTGCAAGTGGGCATATTCCAAAGACACACTGCGTGGCTTCCACCTCAGACAATGGGTTCGGCGGGCCGAAGGTGTCCTTTCTCGACTCAACCTTCCACTTTGGAATTGGCATATTTGAATACACAAGTAGGCCCGACATGAGTTTACTTAGGCAGCATAAACACGCGAACCGGTACACCCAATCCATTCCAATATGCCGTCGTGTAACGGCTGTGCAGACAGAGGCACCGTTGCCGTATTCGAGTTTGTTCCAACCGGCGATGCAGTCCGGTATCGATACTCGGTGAAGTGCGTGTTTTGCCCGTCATTATTTGCGCCCACCAAAGGGAGGTGCACGTGTGCCGTCAAGCACATTGCGATCGCACCAATTGGCTCCGTCGCCCTCCGCTGTGTGGTCTGCAATCTGCACATCCACGATTCATTTACGGTGCGACGCTCCCGGAATTACACCCACAAAGAAATCCAAGATCTCGTTAAAACGGCAATTAAGCGTCGTAGAACACCGCGAAATTAAGTGTCTACTTAGGCGGCTCTCGCAATCGACCAGTGCGACGGGTGCCATGCGGGCATGCTTCCAACACATCCTCTGTATCCCAGGGTATGCAAGGCGAAAGAAACGGAAGGCCGAAATTGTTATTCTGGATGACCTTCGCCATGACCAGGGGGAGGACGGGGACACAATTCGGTCGCCTGGAATCCCCCCTACGGTTGCATGTCCTACGTGCTTTCGAGTTATGCCGCGCCCGCAGTTCTGTCCGACGTGTCGCATAGGCGCTACAGACCGGGACAAAATCGTCCCCACTGCAATCGGATTTCTCCAGCGCGGCTGTAAACTCTTTGCAAGCGTCCGCCGCATCGATTCGGATATCGGTGTGATACACCGATTTGTGGTCACAGACATTTGCACGGCGGTAAGTGCCACGCACAACGGAAGTAGGCGCGCCTTCGCGATCAAGGGCACCGGGGTCGACGCAGAAAACGGTGGGAAGCCGGGGAGGTACTTCATCCCGCTTGACATGGACGCCCTGCTCACATCGGAAAGACAGACGGTACCAATCCTGGTCGATGACACCAAACTCGGCATCTGCTCGGTCCTGATCGAGGATCGCTCGAAACATCCGACGATCGGTCCACTGATGCCGCTCCAGTAATGGGGTCGACGGGAGGGTTTGTGTGTCCATTTTGGGGGGATGTAATAGGAGAGTGGCGGGTATTAAGCCACAAGTGGGATACTTGTGTTACGACAGAGATGCGAGAACTTCGGTCCACAAAGTACAAAACGCGCAGTGCACCGTACGCGTGTGGTAACAATGGATGCGGCTCAGTGACGAGTGAGTTTCACACCGGTAAGGGTAAACACGTCCACAAGCGATGCGCCCGATGTGCGCACTGCCCCTCTTGCAAGGAGGATGGAGAGAAGTACCGTCGTGCAATCGCTCGTGCGAAGATCGCCGAGTTCAAGCAAAAGATGGTCGATCTGGAACACAGCCGACGCAAGGCCAACATCATCAACCCAAAGGATGAGTGCGTTCTTTGCATGAGGGACGGCGGAGTGATTGAGGAGGACTACTGCTGCCTTTCGTGTTGCCATGCCTTTCACACGGCGTGCATTGAAGACTATTTGCGGATCACAGAAGATCAGGGCAACACATGGAACAATCTCATCTGTCCATTCTGCAGAAGGCTCAACGGAGAGTGGATGACGTTCAAGGGAGAAGGAGCAGTCGGTGAACCCGAATGAAATTATTTTACCAAACCCTACTCCTTCTTTGCACCCCCGGCACGCGCGTGAATTTGCACGCGACGCACGCGCACCCGCGCGGGTGCATGAACAGTGCGGTCACCGCTTCGAGGAGGAAGGCGCAGATGATGAAGGTGATCGCCGTTTTCGGGAAGACGAGTTCCCACGCCGCGAGCAGCGCCGCGACTGTGCACGGACGGCAGTTCCCGACAATCTCTTTGCACGAGTAGAGGCAAGTCCGCGTTTCCTCGTCCGAGCCTTCTTCCTCCGAGTCAACCTGGTAGTCGGCGTCCGGGTCGTCACTCGTGGTGTCGTCCGGTTGGTTCTCATCAATAGCTAGGTTTGTGAGGCGTGACTTGAGACTGGGCCACACTTTGGCGTACTCGGTCATCTGTTTTATACGCATGTCCACACCAGCAATTAATAACTCATGCTTCAAATGTGACAGTTACCCGTGGTGCACCACACATATTCACTGCACAGACCGAAACCCCACAGCCGTTCGCACTGCAAAATCATATGCGATTCGCGTACACCACTGCACGGTGACTAACACAGACTGCCGATCGAACCAGACAGATTCAAATAGGAGAGCCGCGAGAATCGCGAGAATACACCACATCGAGGACTCAATTCCGGATACTTTTTGGGAACACTCCATCGCCTCAACGGATCGCGCGCGACACCCAGTGCACTTCCTCGCCCCAACCGGGAGGGGGAGCGCACACGCGTAACAGAACGGCATTGAGTAGAGGGGTGGGCGGATTAATAACAATAATCGTATCTCGTGGGAACACACACATACAATGACCGCGACGGAAAGGAACGCGACGGAAATGGACGCGACGGAAATGGACGCGACGGAAATGGACGCACGTCTACTGACTCATTTTTCCATTGCTGCAAATTGCGATGCCCGTTTGCCACGATGGTGGGGATTGCGCCTCACAACTCGCCCAACCACCGACAAGAACGATTTTCATTTTTACAATGTGAAAACCAAGGAGAAATTGCGTAGCCTTCGTGCTGTGCAGAGGCGCGAGAACGCTCGGGTGAAAGCCAAGAACCTTCGTCGCAAAAAATAAAGTATGGACGGTTTTATTCAAAAATCACCCGTGTGTCAACTCCACCCCCGCGAATTTGTATCGTTCCAGTGCGACTCGCGCGTCCACAAGGAGTTTGAAACGCCGTTCCAGTTCATGTGCGGTATCCATGTTGGCGGCGCGTGTTTCCGGGTTCACATCCGATGCAATAATCCCAAGGAGCTGCCGGAATTCGTCTGAATCCGGCCCAGTTGAACACATTGACAGCACCCTCTCGATCCCAGCAATCGAACCGCCGTGTGCCTGCAGTAGGCCTTCACGAAACTCACTGGACTCGAAAATTTCGCCCACACTAGTACACTGCTCGACAATTGGAAGCAGAGGGGGCGGTTGTGAAGAGTATCTCGCGCCCATATCACACAATACGCAGTTACATGCCGGATTGGTTACTTATTGGCGTAGTTGAACTACAACCACGAACATTGGAGATTCACATATGCCACACCCCGTTAACCGCCTGCTGGGTCAACCCCACGTCATTCACTGATGCTCTGTAAAGTGAGTTCTCTGCAACACAGCGTTTCTTGTTTGCACGAACCAACTCCATCAACGCCGTCGCTGACTTTCCATCTCCAATGTCAGCCATAAAGTGGGACACAAGCACATAGACCAGATTCGTAACAGCGTCCTCGGGTTCAAGGCGAACGTTGACAAAGTACAGCTCCCAGTCAAGACCGTACTCGTGCACTAGCGTATTCTTATATCGGGTCTCCAGCTCTGCATATTTTCGGAATGCCGCACCATACACACTCTCGGCCACGGCCGACGTAATTGAGCGCGCTTCTGCACTGTACACTGGAACTGGCTGCAGAAACTCCGTCTCTCTAATGGGGCGCATCGTGGGAGTGAATGCACCCCCGCGTCTAGCCGAGTGGAGGTCTCGTGTGATTGAGATAGGCATGTAGAGTATACTTGTACTGGGATCAAATGGGTGTTTATTGGTGACTTTAGTCGCCATGGAACCACTTCACAAAATGGAGTTTCCAGTTGAGGTCTTGGAGCAATAAAACTATGAGTAGACAGGACCCAACCACAAACACGTTTTCCACAACCGTGTACACCACTCCAAACAATCGAGCTGCACTCGTCGAAATGCCAATAACACACGCATCCGTGCGGATTTAGACTGCAAGTCAAACGAATCCACTTATGGCAACACACACATTGGTAACAGACGCGTGATATACCCACACTGGGACGCGAACTCCGGATCGCATGCGCCACGCACACAATACCATTTACTACATGCACGTTCTGAACGAGTAACTCAATACACAGATTGTACGTTGTTTACGTTTAATAAACTCGTTGTCGTTCAGGGCATGCGGCTAACATGATCAAAAATAGAAGAACCGCAACAATGAATTGTGCGGGGGTAGTTTCGTCGTCGAAATCTGACATGAGTAGTATTGTACGGTCACACACATAACGAGAGAATATGTAAATACGATACAGTGGAACGATTTACTGGGTCGCCACAACTCCATCCACGCACGATGGCTCAGTTTCGTGTGCAGTGTCAACTTCCTCCACCCCCTTCAGTGCAGTCACGACTGCTTCTTCTGCCGTGATCTGTGTGAAAGCCTTATACATTTCGGGGTCGCATGTGACGCAAATGAATTTTCCGGTCGTCTTGCAAATTGACGCCGGGATGCACCCATGATGAAACCGATGCTCGCACTCTAGTTCTATGATTGAGGTGGCCTTGGTGAGGAGTCCTTCTGTACACACGAGGCACTCCTCCTTGGGGTGCGCAAACTCGCGCCACTCCGTCTTTGTGAGCGTTTCGAAGGATGAGGTGTCAATGTCTGGGACCACGTTCACTCGAATGACTTTGTAGAAGAGGGGTGTCTCGGTGGGCTTCTTAAGCTCCTTGAGCTCTTCCTCCATCAAGAAAACACATTTGATTGCATCATCGAGACTACGGGCAAGCTGCAACACTTGAGCATTGGGGTCTCCCTTGAGCCGGTCCGGAAGGTCGTCGTCCGCCTTGTCGATAAGACAATCCACACGCGCGAGTGTGCGTGGCGTGGATGGCAAGAACGACTCATCATATTCCGACTGGTCACTCATGGTGCTTGACGTGTCACTCTCCATTTTTAAAATAAAGTACTGGCTGCATTGAGTTGCTTATTGAAAGAAAGTGGCAAACTCATGGACCGTGCAGTGTGTTGAATATCAAAACAGTATTATCCGTAACAAAGTCGAAATCCGCGGGTGGGGACTCGAAGCACTTTGCGCCAGGCGCATCCACCGTTCCGTCCGAAAAGACGACCCGCGTCGGGGTTCCGGCGACAACTGTGTACAGTGCCGAGCCCGTAATTACAAGGTTCCGCACAATGAGGATAGAAACCGGACCCGAAACTTGGAAGAGCACCCCAAGCGACACATCCGGCGAGAGTACCACCCCAAGCATGTCAATTACCAACACCTCCGTTGGATTGACAACACTGAACGTGATTGGGGTCAGAATGGTGGAGGTGGTAGTTCGGTCTACCGTCACCACGTACCCACCATTACCACCAACAAGCGCCGTGGGTGAAGCGGAGGACCCAAAGATAGTTGCGGCGTTGAACACTTCGTTGGTGCTGGTCGGATAACACACCGTGTTCGGGGTTCCGGTGTACCCCGGGAGGCACGCGCACACATGAGTCCCGGGTACATTCGTACACGTCGCAAATGTGGGGCACGCGTTAACTAGAGTACACTCATCCACATCGGCGCACGTCACACCGTCTCCAGTGAAACCATTTACACACGCACACGTGAAGGACCCCTGTGTGTTTCCGCACACTGCGTGCGAATCACAGTTGTGTCCACCACCCTCCCCCTCGCACTCGTCGTTATCATCACACCTGAATCCATTGGGGTGATAGCCATTGGGGCAGAGACACGCCCACGAAGTCGGTTCGTCTTCACAGACCTGTGGTGCAGTACATACGGCAATTCCCGCCACACACTCGTCCACCAAGGGATATATCGCACCCCGGAAAGCGGCTGACGGTACCACTGCGAAGTCGGTTGTGGATCCAGTCCCGCCCACTATTAGAACCGCTGCTCCATTTTGAAGACGTGCGGTGTGAAGACCCGCGGGTATAAATGCAGGGTCCATTGCACCCCGCACATTCAACGTGTCCACCCATCGGCTGCTGTGATCTCGGCTGTTCCAAACGAGAAGCTCATGGGGTGTATCCCCAGCTGCTCCAAACGCTGACGCCCCACTCACGTAGTAGACCTCACCAGGGCGACCCCCAATGAACGCTACCCCTGACACCGCCTCGTTCGTGGAGACTGCCACTGGGGCCAGAGTTCCAAATGGGGCCGCGGGGAACGACGAGAGCCGATTCCCAAGGATCTCCACGGACTGGGTCCCAACCGCTGCCGCCGCGTCCAGCTTGAAAATTAGAGGAGACCCAGTCACATGGAAATACACAAAGCGTGAACTGAGGGTTTGGATTAGGGCCGGTGCCACAAGGTCACGAGCACACATCGTGGACCCAATTAGGACCGTCCCCTCCACAAAAGGCTGATTCGAGCACCCGGTTGTCCCACCAAGAATAAGCCTGACCAGTTCACCCGACTGGCGATCCGCAAGTGCAATTGACGCAGTGGACACAACCACAACTGTGGCGGGGAGAACCCCCGTGAAGTCACCGTCCTCAATTGCATTCCACCACACGGAGTCCGGAAGCTGACTGAGGCTCGCTCCGTTGTGCACTGTCGGACCCGAGATTAAGTTCCCAGCTTGATTGTAGCGAGTTCGAGTGTCATCCACTAAACTCGCGTGGAGACTGTCACTGCCATCGCTGAACAGTGCAAAGACAGCCCCCGTCAACGTGAAGAGTGCACTCGGCGGACCAGGGATGATGTCCAAGGCGAACACGTCAAGCGCACTCGGAATTGAACGAACCACCACCCTATTTGGGAGCTGATACTGGGCAACACGGACATTGTCTCCAGTAAAGGGAACTCGGATTGCATCGGTGATTACTGGGCCGGGGGTTGTGGTTGGTGGAGGGACCGTTGTCCCCGCCGCAGTCGTGGCAGTGGTGAACTCCGCAATGAGATCCGCCACCGAAATCGACCACGCATTGTCGACTCCCGCCTCACCAGTCACAAGCAGAACATCAGTGGGGTGCCCACCAAAGATCTCCCGCACATAATGAATCCCACCAATGGACGTGAATGGCTGCCCAGCCGGACTCCACGCCTGGATCGTGTTGGTGAGATAGTTGTACACAAACAATGAGCTCTTCACCATCCCGTCAGAGCACAGCGTTCCCGGGATCACATACAAGTATTCCCCAGGGAGCGACGTCGCAACAACTGCCCCACCAGAGGACTTGAGCACCGCAGTGGGATCCAGCAGCCACGCTTGAGAAAGCGCACTGGAGTCAGGGACATTTGTCTCCACATTGGGGCCGCCCACACTCAGTGTCGTATCGACAACATGCACATTGGGACCCTCGCTAAAGAAGACCAGACCGTCCCCAGTGGACGCCGTCTGCACGAATGCAGCGCCCCCAATGGCGGCCAGGCACGTGGTATCCCCTTGCCAGAGCTGTTTGTGGACAAAGGTCGCCTGCTGAAAACACCCGTGGACTCCATTCCCCGCAAATCGAACTGCAGCCGCAGTTGCAATATGGAGTCGGACAATGTTGGAAGCAGTGGCCACCCATCCATAATCGGGATTGACAACACTCTGCCACGCACCAGTCCCAAGCCCATGGACAAGATCCGTCAGTGCGACGGGAGTTAAGAGTGCGGTGTCAGTGGTTTGGGGGTCCCCGTCGTCGAACAGGGTCGAGGGGAACGGCGGCCCCGGAACAGCTGGATGCCCAATACCCGTAATAACGTTATCAGTCACGAGACGTGTAATCCATGTGTTATCCGCGTTCAGTGCCATGTAGGTTGCGTCCCCGACCTGAAGAAGAACACGGACAGGCGAGCCAAGTGTCTCAGTTGTAAAGAGTGTGGTGGCCTGAGCACCACCATTCCAGCGATGGACATTGAGTGTCGCGTCAGTCGCCGGAACCATAAAGACGGTCGCGGGTTCAAGGGTTCGCTGCATCAACTGGACACTCGAAAGCGAAGGCGTGTTGACTGGTTGTACCACAATAACCGCAGAGACAACTCTTGTCAAAAGAAGCGCAAGTAAAGGTACCGATACCCGCATTACTTTAGACTAAGATACAGTTCACGCTTAATAGCCTTATAGAAACAAGAGGAAAGTAAACACCACTGATTTATTGCACGTCAAGCATTGGGTGTCTCGAAGTTGACAGCGAAATACTGTACTCCAGTAAATCAAGTGTCAACTGCAGCACTTGAAGTAAGTCCCTTTCTCGCTCGGATGACTGTGGTGTTTTCCACAGATCCGTTACCGCGGGTTGCAGTATATTCACTGCACAGCCGAATCACGCATCGTGGACAATCCAAGTCGTTTTCAAGTGAAGTCTAGGGAATGTGAGGCACACAACACAGCGCACGTCCCCCATCCAGTGATAATGAAGCGTCGATGCACCCATTAATCAGTGACAGAGTCGCATATCGCTTTGCAGTGAAGCGCCTGCAACGCGAGTGCACCGGAACGCACGCTCCCTTCACACAACTTAATGTTTGGGGCGACAACCTTGAGCAATGAGCCAAATGCATATGCAGTCCGTACTCCAAAATGCTGTTCCGCATCCCACACCTTGAAATCGGAAGAGCGAAGGCCGAGAATATCCAACAGCGGACACGCGCGATGGCACACGAGGGTCGACTCTGTTCTCATGATTTCCGCGATGATTTCTCTGATCTCACAAATAGGCATGAAGTGGTGCTTGCGTTGGTGTTCCAAAAGAAAAGCGCTGTACGTCAAGGAGGTGTCATTCGGCCAGAACACACGAACATCCAACAGAATTTGCTTTCGGCGCACTACCGCAATCTTGACCGGCGCGATGCCTTTAATTGGCCACGCCGGTCCCCACTGTGCAAAGATAGTCACCATAAGTGATCCATGATAAGGGGCAGTGGGAGTGCTTATAAACACCAAATACCGTCAAAGCGAGTGAAAGATGAGCGCATGTGTTGAGATTCGATCGTCATTGCGCCGCCCAGCACAGCTGACGATTTTAGAAAAACTCCCTAAATCAAAGCCACAGCGAATACCGGCATCACCATCCAACGCGGGCTGCATTGCACACACTGCCCACACAGCATACTACTCAAACATTCACGGCTCGCCTGAGAGTGCATCCCCGCTCAGAGCACCGATTCGATTCATTGCTTCAGACTCGTGGCCGTCCATGAACGTCGGACGTCAACCGCCAGTAAGCATTGGACCGTGGCGCCCGTACAAACTGTTCACCCGGTTCATTTCATGCAATCCGTTAAACATGGCAGCAGTCCACCCTGGTGACGAAGTCTACTTCAGTTCCATTTCATCTAAAACAAAAGCGATGGCAAACGCATACATTACACAACGACTGTCAAAAGCATTTGTGTTTACCTTCAACGAAACAACTGGGGAATGGGCGGCAAGCTGTTGAATAAATACGATTCTTACGCAAACTCGCATTCAGTTCTAAAGCAAACCGAGTGTCCACATTGAATGCAGTCTGTGTCCTCACGCACTGCGTGCTTCTTTGTGAATCCGGATAACATTGTTCTCGATTTCATTCCCGCACTCACAATCAAGGTGGCAGAAGATCCGCACTTTGGAGGACATATTGTTGAAGAGTACGACCTTCGCCCATTTGAAGAGTTACACGCAAGTGCTTCCGTCATGGGAGTCGAAATTAGAGAAGGGATGATTCGCCAGCGAAACCTAAAGGGGTCCGACCTGTATCAATGCAAGAGAGATGCAGAGCATGCGTCACTTTTACAATACCTCGATCACTGCAAAAGAGACGCAGAGCATGCGATTCGACCACGAACAAGCTAAGCATATTGGGCTCCAAATAAACACCCCCGTGCACTCAATATACACACGTGCATGCCCACTGTTTGCCCTTGTGACCATGCTCGCCCCCCTCTGCACTCCGCGCCAGTTCTGTACAATCCAGCAGCTACTACCGCGGCTTGTCGCAGTGAACAATCCACCGACAGGCGGAACACTCATGCATTTTGAGGGTGGTCTGGTTGGTCTCTCAACCAATAGTAATCTCACAGATGTGATTTTACCGCATGCCTTGCCCGCGCTAGAATTCTTTATTGCAACAAACACAAGAATCGTCGTCATTCTTGACACTCAACCCGTCATTTCACTCACCCTCGAGCGAGTGAATCACCTTGCCAGACACTGTCATGACCAACCGCATCCACACGAAGCGGAAGACAGTATCGGGTATGACTCAGACCGCTCATCTAATGCGTCAGACCACAATGACGAGTGGTAGTTTGGAGCATTACACAAAACATTGTCAATCATGGAGGGTTGAATCGGAGATGCGTGGATATTGATAACGGATCAACAATGTTTGTTGATAATAAATCATACCGGTAAAATCAGTAAGTTGGGGTACCAAAATGGGGTTCGGCAGCGAAATCACTTGTAAACAGGAGAAAATATACTAAAAGGAAAGGAACAAAGATATAGGGATACAGGAACATGGTGGGATCGGCCTTTTCGCATTGGACACTGGGAAGATGATACGCTAGGTGCGAACGGTTTGATTCTAAAAATCCTTTGGAGTGTCTAATATTTTTGAGACCACTCATCTTAGATAGAGTCTTTTTGGTTTTCCCACAAAAGCTGCGAACGACAACTTTCGCTCCTCGCAGGAAGATGGAGGTGGGACCGGGCTCAAAAGATTCGAGTGGTTCTCACTAAGAAAAGCCGCCTCTGTCGCGTACATTCCATCGACAAACACTCTCACAATCTAAAATACCGCGTGTCACACGCATGGGAGATTTCGGGAGATTTATTTTGTTCCCAAAATAGAACACAGAAATTCAAAAAGTAGATAATTATCTACTTTTTAAATTTTGAAAAAGTAGATAATCATCTACTTTCGGAAATTTTAGGCTACCGGTAAAATCGTTAAGTTTGGGTACCAATTTTTTTATAAGTAGGCCTCATTTCAAACCTCAGTGCGAAGGCGCTTGTGCGAGCTTTTGCACTTCCTTGTCGGTTGCGTGCGAAGGCGCTTGTGCGAGCTCTCGCACGCCTTTGTCGGTGGCAGCTCGGGGGTGACACACTCCAGGCGGACGAAGTGCTTTCCCGTCTCGTCGTGAATTTTAACATACACGGGGATGTCGATGCGCTGTCCGTGCTTGTTTGGTCCCTTGTATCGCACGACACGGTATTTGGTCGGGTCGCCGTGTCCACACGATGATGCGCCACAGAACGTGACGAACCTGGGGTGTGGCATGCCGTCTGCCGCAACCGACAATGCACACGCATGTCCATCCACACCATCAGGGACACTGTCGTCGGTGAAAGGTGGCGTTGTAGGTTGAACAGCATACAACCCATCCTGACCGAAATCTACAACCGTCGGATACCACGAAAATGATGCATCCACGCCTGCATATTGCTCCTCGTCAGTTATAACATGGGAATGCACACCACCCACACCCATGCTGGTTTCGCCCAACTCGAATGACGTGCATATGTTTACCATTATTAGGCTTTTGTGGGATGTCACCTGGGTGTTACTGGGAAGGTGAGTCGTCATGGCTATGAACACTTGGTCATAAACCGAGACTAAATACAATCGGGATGACAATACAGCATGAAGTGAGACAAGTCGGAATTGGTTCGTATGCGAACTCCATTTTGGCACTTTACGCTCGAATGCGATACATAAACACAATCCCACCGCGTTTCCAGTGGACAATTTGATGCCACACGATGTTCCAATTCGGGACAGTACCACCCTCAAGGCGAAGCTTGTACTTGGAAGCGGGGTGATACTGTACTTCGCTTTCCTAATGACCATCATTGTTTCGTCAAACAAGGCACTAAGTCACCTCCAGGAATACGTCACCCAATTGACGATGGACAACGCGATCACAATGCAGCTTTTGCAGCGGGCTCTAAATATAACCGACCTTCCAGGGTGAATGGTACTACTCTTTCGCCCCCCGCACACACGTCAACATTAATTGGCTCACAGCAAAACGCAAACAATAAACACGGAGTATGGAAAAGGTTGTTGTGTTTTTACTGCACGCTCTTCTCCTTCTTGCTTCGCTTTGCCGCTGGTGGTGCTGCGACTGGGGCTTCAACTGCGCGCTTGGCCTCGGCGGTGCGACGCTTGAACGCGGCGAAGACAAACACTGGCTCTCCGGTGGTTGGGCGGAAGTCGACAAGCGCCATGTCATCGTGCGCCAAGGCGGATGCGTAGAGGTCGTGTGCCGAAATCAGAACCGACCCATTCATACCGATTGCACCCCCCGCATTGAGAACAGGGGCCTTCAGAATCTCGACGTTTGTCTTGAAGGTTGTTGCGGTTGGCATAATGTAGTACGTGCACTTGAACTCACTCTCGGGGTGCATGTTGTTAAGCGCCACGAGCTCCGGGCCGTAGCACGTCCCGTAGAGAAACTCGTGGTCACCGAGGTCCGCGATTTGCATGGTGTCCGTGTTGATCGTTGTGAGGGGCGCGGTTGCGGTGGTGTAGTCCTTGTTGAGATAGCCGACCTTCTGCATACCGACGGGTGTTGGGAAGCTCTGTTCCATCACAGTGAGATCCGTGTCTTCACCGAGAAGCGCCAGTGCGATCGTGGCCTTTGCTGTGAAGAACGTGTCGAGAATGGGACGCCAGTTCACCGCGATCCCAGTCACCTTGCGGTTCTGAGCGGTCGGGTTTGACGGGATCGATTGGATTTCATCCGATGCAGTTGAGTCCGTCCCGAGGAACAGTGCGACTGCGCTGGTGCTCGGCTCCTTGAAGTCGAGGTTGGAGGCGACGGCCATTTCGAACATGGGGTGACTGGTGATGATGCTTCGAAACGCCGGCCAGAGGGCGGAATCCGTGAGGTTGAAGGCGGCGGCAATGGAGGAATCCCACCCAGTGAACTTGAGGGCGACACGCTCGAGCTCACCGGACGAATCGGTGTCAAGGGTGACCACGAAGAACTCGAAGATGCAGTACAGCTTCTCCTTGTCATTGGAGTCGGCCGCATCCTTGCGCTTGTAGGTGTCACGGCACTCGACACTCATCAATTGGTTTGAGGGCATATCAGCGCCGGACGCGTTGATGATGATGCAGTCGTTCGCGCCGTTTGCGTTGTTGCGGAAGACGGGGTGTGCCTCAATTTGACTCCAGGACATCCGGTCCTTCACCGCAAGCGACTCGCCACTCATATTGTGCTTGATTTCGCCCGTCTTGGTGTCGGCGTACTGCTTGGTGGTTGGGCCGAAGAGAAGCGCGTTGCAGAAGGCTGGGATGGGCTTATCCGATCGGTGATCGAAGCAGAGCACACGGATGACCTCCTCCGGCTCGTAGTTGTAAAACACCTTATCCTCATCCTTCACGTCGGATTGCTTGATGAGCCCCTTTTGGAACTTGGAACAGATTTCCTTGTTGACAGACTCAGTAGTGCAGACGGTGTGCAGGACCCCATCCTTGCAGTTCATGGTGCCGGAGGTGTTGGATACGTTGACGCCAGGCTGCGTTACGACATCACAGCCAAACATCCGCTTGCCATTGGTTGTGAGCGTCCGGAAGAAAGAGCCAGAGGTGGCCATGACGGGGAAGGCAACCGCGTCGGTGTGGGTGGTCTTGGTGTTACCCATCGACCGGAAGCCGTTTCGCTGCGCAAGTGACGCGCGGGGGAGGACCTTCTTGGCAGGGGGCAACATGGAGGTTGCTACTGCAGTGGGAGGTAGGACTTCGGCAGTGGCCATTGGTAAAAGGGACGGTTTTGTGGGGAGGGGGTAGCAAGAAAAGTTAGTAATTTGAGTTAAGCGCAACTCGTTACTTATGCACAGTTTAGTGATTTTTGGGTCGCAAAATTGAGTTTTACTTTGGCGGAGGTGCGCAACACCGCTTTTTGTTTTGTGGACATTTAGCGGCTTGGGTGTCTAACCTCTCGATCGCTTCTTCCATTTTGGTAAGCATGCGTCTCTCGCGAGCCTTCTTGATTTCTTTCCGATTTATGCGGCGTTGTTCCCGCTTCCCCCTCAAACCTTTCGAGATTCCACTTGTCATTTTTTTTCACAATAGTGAATGTCTGTATCCTTTATACATAATGGTGTCGCTTTGCGAGAAGTGCAAGGAGCTGCCGTGACTGTGAAAATCGCAACTTTAAATTTTCGCCTCCAAGGTTATTGACCAGCGCCACAAAGCTAATGACGATACTGGGTGCAAAGAGTGCTGCAAATCCGAATAAATAGATGGCAACGGAGGTGTGGATGTTGTACACTTCCTCTGGGTCGCATGTCAGAATCCAAATACCCGGCACAAGTCCCGCACCCCAGAAGTGCACTACATCAAACGCACGCGATGCCAGCGTGTATTTCCGTGGTGTGTGTAAACCGTTTGCGTTGTCTTTGATTGAAACGTTACGAAAAGGCCATATCCATGTTATCCACCTGCTTCCGACCAAGTGTGTATTGAGTTCGTCTTTGTATGTGAACACGAGGACGATGCCTATAAGGAATGGAAAGGTGTGTGTCCACAGATTTGACAGGGGGAGAGTACTATCTGCTACGAGCATTGTCCCAAGTTCGGCTGCGGCATCGACTGAGATGTAAACTGATCCGACAAAGACCATCGCTGCCGTCCCTAGAAAAACCCCAATTAGCGATACGACGGCTCGTTCCCAGTTGAGACCTTCGCATTTTTTGTTGGTCACACAGTAATCGCATATCCCTATTTGGACCAGAATCGCCAGTTCAAGGCCAAAGCTCCAGTATGTGAGATAGAGCCGCAGTGCATTGTAGTGGGTTATCAGTCTGGTGGTCCAAAATGCGCCTCCGAATATGAACCATGCCGCCAAAATCTGCTTTCCTGATATGAATTTTCGGGATTTTCCCTCGGAAGACCCTTCCACCATCGGCTAGACTAGGTCATGTATTGGTATTTATTGTGGAGCGCAATTCATGCGTGTTTAGTGACTGGATTTATTGTGGAGTCTCAACCGCCTTCACTTTCTTGGGCTTGGGTACCGCGACGCGTGCTTCATCGACAATGGCCTCTGTTCCTGGGAGACCAAGCGCCTTGAGGACCGCATCGAGTGCCTCCCGGAAGGTTGTTGATTCTGGAAGAGG
>Ga0307492_10000567_pt1 | contig 15641 bp, 15 predicted proteins | sample SI3LmetaG_FD_202365 | JGI IMG/M metagenome (GOLD analysis project Ga0307492, IMG submission 202365) | Sea-ice brine microbial communities from Beaufort Sea near Barrow, Alaska, United States - SI3L | ecosystem: Environmental > Aquatic > Marine > Coastal | place: USA: Alaska | collected 2017-05-06 | reverse complement strand
CAATATATACATTCTATCCAAACTGGCTGCCTTGATTCGTCGCGACGTTGGTACTCGGCATCGCCTCAATTCCCATGAAACTATTCTCGCCTTGCTCTACGATGCGGCACGATCCAGTGACGAGCGGATCCAGGGCTACTATTGCCGATTTCTCGAAAACCTGTCGCCAGAACACCTAATCGGGTTTCGCAGCACCGGGCTGCGAATACCCGATCAATACATGCGCAAATCAGGCTTACTGCCAACCCCAATCAGCCGGCAGTAAGCTTATCTGTTATGCGCAGCGAACGCAGATACATCTTTCAACGGTTATGAGCCATTTCAACTTTGCAAATGGTCCATAACCTTGTATCCTCCGTCGCTCTAACTATAAATGCTCTAAAGTTAACCATGTCTGAACAGCAAATTATTACGCCTGAAGTACCTGAAAACAGTCAACAGAAGCAAGAAGCGAAGCGCAAGAAAGAATATGAAGCGAATCGCAAGGCGCTTGACGAGTTATGTCTGCTATATCCGGAAGTGTTTGATGGTGCGAAACCAAAACCGCTGCAAATCGGGATACATGAAGCCATAGCGACTGACGGGAAATTATCCAAGACTCGTATTCGACGGGCATTAAACCTCTATGTGCGCATGCGTTCCTATGTTGCTGCCTTAACAGAGAATGCTGAACGCATTACCCTGGGAGGCGCCGTAACGGGCAAGGTCTCGACGGAAGAGGCCAGTCATGCGCTGGAAAAGCTCACCGAAATCGATCGCAAACGGGCACTAAAGCGACCCGCCGCCGGAAAATCGAAGGGTCCGCGTAAAAACGCCCGTAAGCCGACTCCTAGCGGCGATAGAAGCCAGAAAACCGCAAACACAAAAAGCGTTATAGAGCCCTCTGCAGTCGCCAAGCCGGTCGAACAAGCAGACTCAGGCGAGAGGATGCAAAACAAGCTGGCAGCTCTGGTCAACAAGCGCAGTAACTAACTTTGCTAATGGAGCGCTCTGCGCTCCTTGTTAAGCCCCTTCCACTGGCCTCCCTGCCTGGTATACCGTCCTGCAATCCACCATTGCGCGCCAACCGTCGCGTTCGATAGGCCGACGGCGGGCATCTCAATCGTTAAGACTAAGGCATTGCTAAGTTCGGCCATTTCGGTCTCTTACTCAACATGCGGACCGTTTTGCCCAGTAAGTTATTACTTAGTGAATATCTTGGCGCGTTGTTAAAACATGTAAATTCCGCCCGGTGCTACTCTTGACGCCTCAGCGGTGCAAAGGCAGATAAATCTTTTTGGCCAAGCAAGGCCAGGCTTAACATTGACGACGGTCAAATACGGCTATACTGACAAGGACGACGACAAGAGGCCTTCATGCAATACCGCGACCAACCCTATTTAAAAGTGCCAGAGCAAACACAATCGTCACTGACGTTTTGCGATCCGACGGCCCGCCAGTTAAAAGCCTGGGTGGAAAACCTGCCTATGGCCAATATCGGTGAGACATCGCGTCAGCTCTACCACGCTATAATTGAGTTTAATCGGCTCAGGATCTCTGATAACTCACGTATCGAATTAATGGACTTGGTGCGCGGGCCCATTCATTTCGTCTGTCAGCAACTGAACGGTCGCTACCTCAATCAAGGTGTGGTTTTAGACGACCAACAACGCAAAGTTGCAAATCTGGCGCAAGCTTTGCAGACCCACCTAGCCATCGGTTATAAAATAGTTATCCAACACCTGTTGGCTCAGGGCAATATGAAACAGAAAGGCCCAATCGCCCAGTCTGTGCACAGGGCCTTGAACGAATTAATGCCCGCGATATTGCGCTCTTATCAGCTCTATATACAGACACCCGCGGGTATCTGGCAAGAGATGCATCAGCTTTATCAGACTGCCTCCGCCTTTAACCTGCAGCATGAAATTATTGAAGATCCGGTAGAGCACAATCAACTCAGCATTCAACAGGTCTATTTAAAGATCATCCTCCTGGGTGCTTGCCAGCCGAACCAACTATTGCAGCGCGAACTCAGTGAGGTCTACGAGTCTCTGGGCAAATGGGCGGCCTATCTAAAAATTGATGAAGTAGCAGATGAAAAGTCGGTATTGGTCATCAATCCCGCACTTGATAGCGCGCCCTACTATCGTTATCTCATCAAAAAATCCAATCTATCCGACTATTTCGGAATTAATGTGTTGCCCCTGGTGCGGATTTTACACAACGATCATAAAATCTTGTCTTCCTCGGATCAAAACCCGAAACCGGCGGCTGTTACGCAAAATTTCAATCTAGGGTTACTGGAGCACTTGATTCAGTCTTGGGGGGGCATGAAACAACGCAGTTTTTCCCGCACCGCTTCGGTAGGCCAGGTATCCATGGCCATCGGCCTTAGCGCAGCCCATTTCCATATAGCTGGCGGGGTCGGTTTCTACGCCCTACTCTATGATGCCTCGGTCACCGGTGACAATCACTTTATCGGCGCCGACAGCAGTCGTTTCAATGCCCGTGACGCTCAATCTGTCCGAGCCGAGCAGGACGTCTGGGACGATTCATTCGATGCCAACGGCCACTCCAAGATGATCAAAGACGTGAGCATCGACTACAGTGTCAGAAAAGAAGAAAGCCACCCCAAATTCAACGGGCAGCTGGTTAATGTCAGCCCACGTGGCTACTGCGTTCAATGGCTAGACGCCCCAGCGACCAATCTGAAAACCGGTGAAGTCATCGCTATCAAAGAGGACAAGTTACAGCATTGGAATCTTGGCGTGGTCCGCTGGCTGCGCCAAGGCAAGGACTTCGGAACACAAATGGGGGTCGAACTGCTGGCACCGAATAGTCAACCCTGCGGTATTCGCCAGCTCCAGAAAACCGGAACTCACGGAGACTACCTGCGCGGGCTCTATATTCCCGAAATCAGGGCGATAGGTCAGGAGGCCTCGGTCTTGACACCGCGCATGCCGTTCAACATCGGTAATAAGGTAACTATCAATCTCAACGGTCGTGAGGATAAGTTTCAATTGACCAAACGGAACTTGACCACGGGCATCATCAGTCAGTTCCAGGTTCGTGCCTTGTCACAAAGATCCGTCCAACCACAGCCTAAAACCAGCACCGATGACGGCGACAATTTTGAGACTCTGTGGCGGGATCTCTAGCATTAGGCGTTCTGGCTGCGCCAACGGCTGCCCAAATTCACCCTACAAATTCGTCCCAAAAGGCCAACTTGCTGGCACTTTTGCGAATTGCCGATGGGTAACAGTGTAAACTCGGACCATTTATTACTATACTTTGGCCTATTGTCATCCTTTCTAACGACGGGCAGTTGATTATATGAGTACGAGTTCCAGCAGCGCGATTCGCATTTTGTTAATACATGACACCCAGAATGCGGCCGAACCCGTCGCCAATGCCATCCGAAACTCCGGCCAGGCGGTGAGAAGTCACTTTATTGCTTCCTTAGATGAGCTGAACCGAGTCATAGAAGAACAGACATGGGATCTGATGCTCGCTAAACTGAATACCGCTACCGTCGATGCCACCGAAGCGGTCGCTACCATTCAGCGCGATGGCAAAGATATTCCGATGATTGGCCTAATTGACGCCTACAACGACGATATTATCGCCAGTGCCCTAGATATGGGCATGGCCGATGTCGTGGTTGAAAGCTCACTGCAGCATTTAGCTCAAGCCGTCAAACGAGAGGTTGGTGCCCTTAAGGCGCGCCGCGACCTGCGCAGCCAAAGCGTCAGTCTGCGCGAAACGGAAAAACGCTGTCAGCTATTACTGGAAAGTTCGGTCGATGCCATCGGCTACGTTCATGAAGGGATGCATATCTACGCCAATCCAAATTATATGCAATTGTTCGGTTATTTGGATATTGAAGATCTACAGTGCACACCCATCATGGATCTGGTCAACGGCCCATCTGTGAGCGGTTTACGCATAGCCCTCAAAGGCTTTAAAGATGGTAAAGTCCACCAACTTAACTCCATTGGTCAGCACACCGATGGGTCAACTTTCGATATTCACTTAGCCTTTTCGGCGGCCAGCTATGAAGGCGAGCGCTGCACGCAAGTCATCATTCGCAAGCAAGAACCGAACAATGAAGCACTAGAAGAAAAGATTCGCACCATCAGTTTCCAAGACCCGGTTACCGGGCTGTACAATAAATCTTACTTTAATGAGCAGCTAGACCAAGCATATGAACAGGTATTGAGCCAGGCGAAACGCCAGATCGTGGCGCACATCGGTATAGCAAACTTTGTTGACATTAAAGTAGCTGTTGGCCTGGCCGGTACTGACCTGCTGCTGAAACAACTTGCTGCGAAACTCCGTGAGAAAGCATTCCCAGACGCCGTCTTTGCCCGCTACTCCGATGACATGTTTGCCATGATCGCGCCCACTTCCGATCTCGAGGCCATTCAACAATATTGGCAGACCATGCAGACGGCCATTTCAGATCACCTGTTTGAAGTCGACGGTAGGACCCTAAAAGTTAACTTGATCTGCGGCTTTGCCCATATGGATGAGGCGGGCAAGGCCGGCAATGAGGCCTTAGTGCAGGCCGATCAGGCCTACAACAACGCATTAAAGCAACATAAGACACAGGCTTACTTTGACAAGTCCGACATCGCCAATCTGGCAGACAATTCGATCATCGCCAAGCTAGAGCATGCCCTAGACCATGATGGCATGCGCATCCAGTTTCAGCCGATCATGAGCCTGCGCGGTGATGACCGGGAACACTATGACATACTGGTCCGATTACGCGATAAGGATGGCAGCGAACTGGTACCGGATGATTTTTTACCGTCGATTGAAAACAGCGAACTCAGCGGAAAGCTTGATCGCTGGGTCGTGGCGCGAAGTATCACGGCTCTATCTGATCATCGTAAACAGGGTCACAATACTCAACTGATGATACATTTGACCGCCGCGTCCATCCAAGATCCAACCTTTCTACCCTGGGTCAACAGTCAGCTGCGCATCGGCAAGTTGCCCGGCGACAGTATTTGCTTTCAAATTACCGAAAATGTCGCGCATCGTTACTTAAAAGCGGCAAAGGCCTTTAGCAAGGGGCTTAGCCTATTGAAGTGTCAGCTATCGATCAACCAATTCGGTTTAGCTGAAAATGGCTTTGCACTCACCCAGCACCTGGATATTAGTTATGCCCGGATTCATGACGACCTCGTTAGTGAATTGGTCGACAAGGGGCAAGCCTCGCCGGCACTGGCGGAGCTGTTTACAGAAATCCATAGAAACGATATAAACTCGATCGTGCCCAAGATTGAAAATTCTGAGATACTGGCTGCGCTGTGGGAATTGGGCGTCAACTACATCCAGGGCTACTATCTGCAAGCTCCGTTGGATGATATGGAATACAGTTTTGACTCCGATGAGGACGAGGAAGCGACCCAATAGTCCGCTTCCGGGTGATCCCAAAGGCCCACCATCAGGAATCAATTTCCTGGTCTCTAAAGCCCAGGAAGTACAGTACCCCGTCTAATCCCAATGTCGAAATGGCGTGCCGGGCACTTTCCTTAACCATAGGTTTGGCGCGAAAGGCGATACCCAAACCAGCCTCCGACAACATCGGTAGATCGTTGGCACCATCGCCGACCGCTATGGTTTGCTCTAACTGAATACCTTCTTGCTCAGCCAGCTGTTTCAAAAGTCGCGCCTTCATTGCGCCATCGACTATATCACCGATTACTTCACCGGTTAGTTTACCATCCTGAATATCCAGGTGATTGGCAAAGACAAAGTCGATACCCAGTTTGTCCTGCAGGTAGTGCCCGAAGTAAGTAAAACCACCAGACAGAATCGCCGTTTTAAAGCCATAAGCTTTCAAGGTTTTCATTAACCGTTCGGCGCCTTCCGTAATAGGCAAACGCGCGGCGATATCCGCCAGTACCGATTCATCCAGGCCCTTAAGCAGTGCCATGCGTTGCCGAAAACTCTGCTGGAAATCCAACTCACCCTGCATGGCCGCTTCGGTTATTTTAGCGACCTGCGCACCGACCCCAGCCGCTTTAGCAAGTTCGTCTATGACTTCCGCTTCAATCAACGTCGAATCCATATCGAAACACACCAAGCGGCGATTGCGGCGATAAACCGAATCGACCTGAAAGGCAACGTCAACATCGAGTTCTGCGCTGATGTGCAAAAATCGTTGCCGCAATTTCTCCGGATTGTTGGGTCGGCCCTGCAAGGTGAGTTCGATACAGGCCTTGTCATTGGCCCCACTGCTGTCCAGACCCACTCGACCCGTCAGGCGGGAAATATCTTGGATATTCAAACCCTGCTCGGACACCGCGCGGGAAATATGGGCCAGATGTTCAGCCGTCATGCGCCGTGCCAGTATGGTCAACACAAAACGATCCTTACCCTGTTGGCTGACCCAGTGGCTATAGGCCTCATCACTGACCGGCGTAAAACGGACGTGCAGTTCTTGCTCATGCGCCTGATACAACAATTCTTTAAGCATATGAGCGGTATCAGACGATTCGGGTAACTGCACCAACATACCTAGGGATACCTGATCGTGGATAACCGATTGACCAATATCCAGTAAGGCCACACCGGCTTCGGCCAATATCTGACTTAAGGCTGCCGTCAGACCGATTTGATCCTGACCACTCACCTTCAACATGAGAATTGTACTCAAGATGCTCTCCAGATAAGGCTCAGTCCTTAAAACCTTCCAACGTTTTCAAGGCTTGATCGGCAGTATCCTGCAAATCATGAATTAGGTCATCGGTTTCATGAGCCGATAGAGCTCGGACGCGGTCGCGCGGGCTCATCAAAAACAGGCCTTTTTTAAGGGCATTCAATTGCGCATCTAATTGTTTGACTGTGTCGTTCATGCTGTATCCTTTGGGTTAATCATTGACGGCAGAGGGCCGCACTCGCACGAAAAAACCGATTAAAATGCCCCATGAGCGAACTTTGAGCACCAAGGCTGTGATTTTTCGACTTAAGCGCATTAGAATGGTGACACTAAGGCCGCCAGTTCGGTAGCTGCTATTGTATAGACTGAGTTTATTAATTCCACCTTATGCCTAACCTAAAATGGATCGTTCAACCATTAAGCGCTTTTGCGCTCGGAATGCTCGTGCTATTGAATCTACTGCTATTGCTGTTTTGGTACCGTCCGGCCTTAGTCCATCTAGATCGATTGATCGACCAGCAGGGTGTCAGCCTTGTCAGGAGCCTGGCATTTGACGCCGCAGCCGCGCTACACAGTGGCAACCGGGCCGCATTGAGTAACATCTTAAATCACTTCACCGAGACAGGTCCGGTCATATCGGCAACCGTCGGCAGCGAAGATGATAGCATCCGCCTAAACGCACTGGCCAAAAATGCACCCGACCGGGGCCGCTCCTTTCGCCATCCGATCGATTTTAGCTCAGAATTGCTCGGTTACGCCGAGTTAGTCCTCGATGAACGCCCGATTCAGCAATGGCGCCGGCAAACCCTGGTCAGTTGGTTATTTTTCAATCTAATGAGCCTGACCGGCCTGGCGGGGGTTGTATATTGGCGTTCGATACAACACCAGACCGGTTGGCGTCGGCTCAGTCATCAGCTAGCCACTCAGTTGCCCAGCGTCCATCGTCAGCTTGCCGGCTCGCCCGAAGATCAGTTTATCAAGCTGATGACGATTCTGGGTGACCCCCTGAACCAGCAGGGGCAGCTGATGAAACACCTTGGCCAGCGCTATGGAAGCAGCGATGCCGAGCGGCTGTTGGAACAGATCGAATTGGTCGGCGACGAAGGCCGTTATGGCGATATCGCCCTGGTTGCGATCCAATGTCAAAACTGGCAAGCCCTAATGCGCTCCTATGATGCCAAAGAGTTACAGCTTTTATGGCGAGACTATGAGTCCCTAGTGATTCGGATCGGTCAGCTTTATAATGGCATTGTTCTTCCAGACGGTTTTTCACTCGGTTTTGGCATTAACGGTGGTGATCAATACGCCCTAGACGCGGTCTATGCCGCCTGGGTACTGCATTTGGCTCTAAATCTCATCCAGCAGAGCCACACCCGACTCAGCCCGGTGTTTGGCATCGCGGTGAGTGCGGGGCCCGCCTTTATCAGTAAAACCCACAAACACGGCCTACCCTTGCCATTGATTACCGGCGATGCCGACGCCTGGTTGGCGCAAATTAAGGCGCTGCAACCGGTCGAACAGGTGCTCATGGCCGAACCGATACTGCAGTACTCAAACGTAAACAGCCAGGTCGAGGCATCTATTGTCCGGGATGTCACTTTACGCGACGGTGCGCGCCTTGAAGTCTGGGAGCTGGAACGATTAACCCACCGGGACGACCTGTTACGCAAACAGGCGAGCACCCTCGTCGAGACCAACAAATAAACTAGGAATAGGTACCAGATGACCGATTTATGTGCAATAAGCGATTTAGACGAGGGCAGTTCCCTCGGGTTTCTGAGCCATCGTGGGCCAGTTTTTGCGGTGAAATACGACAATGAAATATATGTCTACCAGAATGAATGTCCCCACCTAGGGGTCAATCTGGAGTTTATGGAGGACGAGTTTCTCGATGCCGACGGCACCCTGATTCAGTGCTCAACTCACGGCGCGCTGTTTGCCATTGATACCGGCCTTTGCCTGGCGGGGCCCTGCCAGGGCGACCAACTGACGTCGATTGCTTTTAGCATCGTCGCTGGGCGCATCGTGCTGACCTAAGCGGACTGTAGGGACACAAAAAAGCCCGCTCTGAGCGGGCTTATCGAGCAATCCTCAGGCTTTACAGCTTATCGGAATGGCCGGCCAAATAGTCGGCTACGCCAGTTGGGGTATTGATCATACCCTCATCACCCTTTTGCCAGCCTGCTGGGCAGACATGACCATTTTCTTCAAAGAATTGCAGTGCTTCAACGACCCGCACCAACTCATCAACGTTACGGCCAATCGGCTCATCGTTCATGTGTTGAGCGCGCACCACACCAGACTTATCAATCACAAAGGACGCGCGGAACGCGACGCCGGCCGGATAGTAGCTATCGCCACCGATGGATTCAACGCCATAGGCTTTGGTGATATCGTGGCTCATATCGCCGACCATGGTGTATTGCACCGGGCCGATGCCACCCTTGTTGATTGGGGTATTGCGCCAAGCGTTGTGGGTGAAGTGTGAATCCACGGAAACGGCCATCACTTCGACCCCCAGTTCGGTTAACTTCGCCATACGGTGATCCAGTGCGATCAATTCAGACGGGCAGACAAAGGTAAAGTCGAGCGGGTAAAAGAACACCAAGGCATACTTGCCTTTGATGGTTGCGGCGAAATCAAAATCACCCACTATTTCGCCATTGCCTAATACGGCTGGGGCGACAAACTCTGGTGCCTTGCGGCCTAATAATACACTCATTTTTTTCTCCATTGATTCGAACATTAATGCGTTTTCGCAATGGCGAGGCCTTACCGTTGTAAGACCGTGCCATGCCTAGTGGCCGTACTCTAGCGTATAGCGGTCAGCTTTACGCCATCACTGTACCTATGGCGATGATAGCATCTTGCTATGAGACGGCTGGCTGAGCCCTGTTCCGCACTACAGCTGACGCAGCACGATTAAGGGAGGAACTCGGACCACCTTGCGGGTCGACAGCAAACCAACCAAACCGATTAGGCTCGCGCCGACTAAGGGCCCCAAAATAAAAATAAACCAATGTACGGAAAATGCCATATTTAACAGCTCGGTCTGCAGAAAATAGAGCGCAATTTCACTGCCCAGGGCGGCCAATAGACCGGCCACGCCTCCTAAGGTAAAAAATTCGATTGCCAAGGCACCGCGCACCAATCGAGCTCGGGCGCCCAGGGTTCGCAAAATGGCGCTTTCCTGCAATCGGCTATCCAGGGTGGCCTGAACACTCGCGATCAGCACAATCAGACCGGCCAGCAAGACTAATCCGAGAATGAACTCGATGGCCAGCGTGACCTGGCCGACAATCGACTGAATACGCTTTAGGATCGCGTCTACCTCGATGATCGAGATCGTCGGATAGGCCGTCACTATATCGATCAACAATGGCTTCTGATCCGGTGTCAAAAAGAAGCTGGTCAGATAGGCCGCGCCGCTGCCAGACAAGATCGGGCCACTAAAGATGATATAGAAATTCGGCGCCAGACTGTCCCACTGCACCGTACGGATATTGTCGACCACCGATTGCACGCTCTGGCCGCCGAAGGAAAATTCCACCGTGTCGCCCACCGACAGAGCGAGCGCCTCGGCAAAATCGGCTTCAATGGAGACATACGCTTGCTCGGCATCGGCGGCATCAAACCATTCGCCCTCAATCACCTCATTATCATCCGCCAACACCGCACTCCAGGTGACGTTGAGCTCACGCCGGAAGTCATCACCGTCCGGTTCCAGACGCGCCAAGCGGTCCTTGATAGGCTCGCCATCGACGGTTACTAGACGACCGCGCATCATTGGATAAAAGGGCGTCGCCGGAACGTCGCGTTCGGCCAACAGGGTTTCCAAACCGGACTTTTCCTGCTCAAAAATATTGAACGCAAAATGATTTGGCGTCCCTTCCGGTAGCTGTTGTTGCCATTCGGTGAGCAGACTGGTGCGCAGTAGCGTCAGGATAAACAGGAGCATCAGGGCCATCGCAAAAATCATAATCTGAAAGCTGTTCTGACTGCCGTTACGCTGCAGACTGGCCAGACCGAGGCGCCAAGTGGTACCCAAGCGCGAGCCTGAAGCCCGCGCCAGCCGAATCATCAGACCGGCCAATAGCGTGACACCGATGATCGCGACCGCCCCAGCGGCCATAAGGGCACCGGTAATTAGCACGCTTTTGGAGTAGAAATAGACTAGGCCAATCACCGCCACCACACCGATAGTGGTGGTGCGCGCGGTATTTATGGTACCGCCTGGGACATTGCTATTGAACACGCGTGCCGGTGAGGTGAGCCGCAGCACCCAGACGGGCGGGAAGGCAAAGGCGAGCAAGCACACCAGACCGGTGATAAAGCCAATCCAGAGAGGTTGGCTAGTTGCCGCGACCAATTCACGCGGCAGCAGGCCCGAAAACAGTTCCAGGAACGCCCAGTGCAGCACCCAACCCAGCACCAGTCCGACCACTACCGCGATCAGTCCGAGCACGACTAGGCTGCCCGCATAGAGCAAGGCAATACCATTAGGCGTGACCCCTAGCGTCTTTAATAGGGCAACATGACTCAGTTGACGGGTCGCATAGCGCTTAGACGCCAGGGCTAGAGCCACCCCGCCCAGTATGACCCCCAAGGAACCGGCCAGCAGCAAAAAGCTCTCGGCGCGTTGTAGAGTCGCGGTGATGCGTTCATTCGCATCGGCGACACTACGCCAACGATGATGTTCACCCTTTTGCTTGAGCCACTCTTGCCGAAAGGGTTCGACATCACCGGCCAAGAGAAGACGGTAACCAACCCGGCTGCCGAGCTGCACCGCTCCGGTTTGACCGATATCGGCGGCATTGATCAGCACGCGCGGATTCAGACCAAAGTCGCCGGCATTATCGGGCTCAGCCATCAGTACCTTGGCAATGGTAAAATCACCATCACCGACCCCAATGGTATCGCCTACCACCACATCCAAGGCGGCCAACAGGCGCGAATTGACCCAAGCCTGCGATGGCTGAGGGCCACCCTGGGTCTTTTCAATCAGACCATAGGCTTCGCTACTCACTTCCAGCTCACCCTTCAGCGGATAGGTATCGGAGACCGCCTTAACCGAGGCCAACTGGGCCGATCGGCCTGAGCCAAAGGCCATGGCCTGAAAGGTGGTGATCTGGGCGGTTGCCAATCCGGCCGCAGTGGCTTGTTCCAGCCAGGCCGCGGGTATCGGCTGGGAACCCCTTATCTGGGCATCGGCCGCCAAGAGCGAACCGGCTTCGTCCAAGATGGAATTGCTAATACGATCGGTAAACAAACCGATGCCGGTTACCGTTGTTACGGCCACCAATAAGGCTGCGGTTAGGATGTTCAGTTCACCACTGCGCCAGTCGCGCCACAGTAATTTCATTGCCAAGCGGGCTAAAGACCCGCGCGGAGCCACTTGTTTCATCGGTGCACCTCGACCAGCTCACCGCCATGCATTCTGAGCTGACGCTGACACCGGGCCGCCAGCCGGTCGTCATGGGTCACCAGGACCAGCGTGGTGCCTTGCTCCTGGTTCAGGGCAAATAACATATCCGCGACCTTTTCACCGGTTACCGTATCGAGATTACCGGTCGGTTCGTCGGCAAAGAGGATCGGTGCATTGCTGGCAAAGGCTCGGGCCACGGCCACTCGCTGCTGTTCACCGCCGCTGAGCTGCTGCGGGTAATGCTGCGCACGGTCGCTCAGACCAACCCGATCCAGCCAGTCGCTGGCTTGTCCCGTGGCGTTGGCATCACCGCGCACCTCAAGTGGCAACATCACGTTTTCCAATGCTGTCAGACTGGGTAGCAGTTGGAAATTCTGGAACACGAAACCGACCATTTCGCCGCGCAACAAAGCCCGGGATTCCTCGTCCATGGCCGTCAGGTCACGACCGGCGATCTCAACTTGACCACTGCTGGGCGTGTCCAGACCGGCCAACATGCCCAGCAGGGTGGACTTGCCCGACCCGGACACTCCGACGATGGCGACACTTTCGCCGGCATAAATTTCCATATCTATACCCTTCAATATAACCAATGGCTCTTCACGGCCGGGTACTTCCTGTTTAAGCTGTCGGGTCTGTATCATTAAAGTAGTTTGGGTAGTCATGATAAATATCATTCCAAAAATGTTAGTAACGACGATAAAGCTCATAAAGTGGGGCTTAATTGCCAAAATGCTCGCTATTTCCGTTTCCTTTACGCAGGCCGCAACCCTAATGGTCCATGGCGACAGCTTATCGGCAGGTTACGGCATCTTGCCGGAACAAAGCTGGGTAGCCCTGGTCGACCAGGAGCTGGGGGAGGACAACAGCGTGATCAATACCAGTATCAGTGGCGAAACGTCGAAGGGCGGCCTGGACCGCCTGCCAGCCTTGCTGGAGCGCTATCAACCCGACATTCTGGTTATTGAGCTCGGTGCTAACGATGGTTTACGAGGCTACCCCATCGATCAGATGTACGAAAACCTGCAAAAGATGATTACCCTGGCGCAGGATCAGGCTATCGATGTGATATTGGTGGGTATCCGGCTGCCGCCCAACTTCGGCAAACGCTACACCGAACCCTTCTTTAACAGCTTTGCCGAACTGGCGCAGATCAATGACCTACTCTATTTGCCCTTTCTGCTGGAAAATGTCGCCCAATATTCAGACCTAATGCAGGACGATGGTCTGCATCCTAAGCAGGAAGGCCAGCCGATCATTGTCGATTCCATGCGGCCCCTGATCGACAGCGCGCTCGCAAGGCTTGCGCCCTGATCGGAGGCCTACTCAGGTCGTTGGCCGACCCGCTTAGCGTTTGAAGTCAAAGGGCACCTGGGTCAGCTGCTGACCCCGAGCACCTTGACTGGCCCATAGTTCGCTGTAGCTCTGCTGTAAGCCGGGGACCTGCTGCTGCGGCAGCAGATCGACCAAAGGCAAAAGTACAAAGGCATTCTTGAACAACTCAGGTCGGGGCAAGGTAATGCCCTCTAAGACGCCGGCAATATCAGCATAGGTCACGACATCTATATCCAGGGTTCGGGCGCTGAATTTTGGACTGTTGCGATCGCGTCCATTATCGTCCTCGATCTGCTTCAAGACCCGGTTAACCTCTGCCAAGCTGCTGGCCGATTGGACCAGTACGATCATATTGAGAAAGGCACTGCCGGCAAAACCCACGGCGGCACTTTCATAGACTGGCGAACACCGCACCGCACCAAAATGCTGCTGCAAAGCATCGATACCAGCCCTTATGTGGCGATAGCGGTTGATATTACTGCCCAAACTCAGGGCCAACTGGACCGAGGTTGCACTCACCGAAAGCACCGCTCTATCCGAATGCCCACCGCGGTGCATTCGCTCACCGCCGCAGGCTTATTGATCTGCAATTGCATTCGCCCAATCGCAAACTGCTCGTGCACCAGTTGACACAGAGCTTCGGCGAAGGATTCAAGCAGTTGGAAGTTTTGTTCCAACGCCCAACGCCTAAGGGTTTTGAAGAGCCGATCATAATCGAGCGCATCGCGCAGATCATCCGACTGGCCGGCCGCCTTACAGTCGAAATCCAGCTCCAAATCGATAAACAGTAACTGTCGCTGGGTCCGTTCAAAGGCGTAGACGCCAATCAGGGTTTCCAAACGCAGTCCAGTGACGTACACACTATCCGACATCTATGGGCTCCAAGGTATCGAGTGGCCAACGCGGCCGAATGTTTAGCGCCAGATCCGAGCGTTGCCCGGCACACAGGCGCAACCAGCCTGCATAGGCGATCATGGCACCGTTGTCGGTACAAAATTCAGGCCGTGGAAAAAACAGCTCACTGCCCTCCTTCTGGGCCATCTTGGCCAAGCCGAGGCGCAACTGTTTGTTGGCACTGACCCCACCAGCGATGACCAAGCGCTTGTAGCCGGTATGCTGCAAGGCGCGCCGGCACTTAACCGAAAGGGTTTCAACCACCGCTTCCTGAAAGGCACAGGCGATGTCGGCCCGCGTCGCGTCGGGCACCACACCCTCGACTGTATGCTTGGCAATTTGCAAACGCACAGAGGTTTTTAGGCCAGAGAAACTAAAATCCATGCCCGGCCGATCGATCATCGGACGCGGAAAGCGAAACACACCACTGCGACCCTGTTCCGCGATTTGACTGAGCAAAGGGCCACCCGGATAGGGCAAGCCCATCATCTTGGCGGTCTTATCGAACGCCTCACCGGCGGCATCGTCGAGCGACTCACCCAAAATACTGTAGGCACCGGGCGCCTGCACATCGACCAGCAGGGTATGACCGCCACTGACCAACAGCGCCACAAAGGGATAGGCCGGCGCCTCGGCTTCCAACATGGGCGCCAACAGATGCCCTTCCATATGGTGCACACCCAGTGCCGGCACCCCCCAGCCAAAGGCTAGAGAGCGCGCGGTCGCGGCACCGACCATCAAAGCACCAATGAGCCCTGGACCGGCCGTATAGGCCACCCCCTGGACATCCCCGAGCGCCAATCCAGCGTCCGCAAAGGTCGCCTGTATAAGTGGAACTAGGGTGCGAATATGGTCTCTAGAGGCCAACTCAGGGACCACACCACCAAATTCGGCGTGCATTTTGACCTGACTGTACAATTTATGGGCCAGCAGCCCGCGATCGCTGTCATACAGTGCCACCCCTGTTTCATCACAGGAGGATTCGATTCCCAATACCCGCATGCCAATACTCGATTAGTCAAAAAGCGGGAAGTTTAACGCCAATTAGGCCCTCCCGCCAGAGCGCTGCAGTGCTCGGGCAAAAATTTCAATCCGGTTTTCAGCCACAGCTGCAACACTTTTCAGTCACAGCTGCAACACTAAGTACTTGCTACTGGTCGCTGCGCTAAGTACAATAACGCGCCTCGAAAAACAGTCTGAAACGGCTTTATTTCGAACAACCCACAATCTGTTAGGAAGAGTAAATGCCACACGTTAAAGTTAAAGATAACGAACCATTTGATGTCGCCCTGCGTCGTTTCAAGCGTTCTTGCGAAAAAGCTGGTGTCTTGTCTG
>Ga0307492_10000565_pt1 | contig 15649 bp, 9 predicted proteins | sample SI3LmetaG_FD_202365 | JGI IMG/M metagenome (GOLD analysis project Ga0307492, IMG submission 202365) | Sea-ice brine microbial communities from Beaufort Sea near Barrow, Alaska, United States - SI3L | ecosystem: Environmental > Aquatic > Marine > Coastal | place: USA: Alaska | collected 2017-05-06 | reverse complement strand
AAGGTAATGCAAGCTACAATAACCTGATCGCCGATACGCCCACCGCAACGAACCAACACCGAGTTGATTTTGCCGCTCATGCTCAGAGTCTCGGTGCAACCTCTGAGCGGGTGGCAGATATCGACGCCTTACAGGCGGCATTCTTGCGCGCCAAAGCATCGAGCAATACCTACGTGATCGTGATGGATGTTGACCCTTATGAGGGCTGGACGACAGAGGGCCACTCCTGGTGGGAAGTTGGCACACCGGGGACGTCCAATTCGGCAAGCGTTACCGCGGGTCACCACGAAGTCGAATCCGGTCGGGCGCGTCAGCGTAAGGGGGTCTAAGTGTTATCCTTTCTTGCGACGTCAGATTTACCGTTTTTGGTCATTGGCCGGGCGGGCATGGATCTCTATCCGAGTCCACCCGGTACCCGTATTGAAGAAGCGACTAATTTTAGCGCCGAGCTCGGCGGCTCCAGTGGCAATATTGCAGTGGCGCTGAGCCGCTTCGAACAACCCACCAGCCTCGCGACGTCGGTCTCCAATGATGCGGTTGGGCGCTTTGTATTGAATCAATTGTCGAGCTATGGCGTTGGCACTGAGCATATTCATACCATCGATGGCGATGTGCGTACCAGTTTGGCGTTGGCCGAATCGCGCATAGAAAATCAGCAAACGATTATCTATCGCAATCAGGCGGCTGACTTTCAAATGAACGCAGGGCAAATCGAGGCAATCGATTTTAGTCAGTTTCGCGCGCTGGTGGTCACCGGAACATGCCTGACCCTAGAGCCTTCGCGCGGCGCAACGCTGCTGGCGCTAAAACGCGCCAAGGCGGCCGGTGTGCTTACCGTGATGGACCTAGATTATCGGCCCTATTCTTGGCAGAGCTCAAGTGCCGCCCTTGAGGTGTATCAAAACGCGGTCGATTACATCGATCTAGTGGTCGGTAACGATGATGAGTTTGGCCATATGTCTGGCAGCTACGCAGAGGGCGAAGCCTATGCTCGCTCTTTGGCGCAGCGCAATAAGTGGGTTATCTATAAGCGTGGACCTGAGGGATCACTGGCATTTCAGCCTGAGGGCAATGCTATCCAGACCGGGATCTATTCGGTCACGGCGTTGAAACCCATTGGCGCAGGAGACGCTTTTTTAGGCGGGCTGTTAGCCAGTCTGTCGCGCGCAGAGCGATTCGAAACCGCGCTACTGCAGGCGAGCGCCTGTGCCGCCATGGTGGTATCGCGTGTTGGCTGCGCACCCGCGATGCCGACCTTGGCGGAACTAAACGATTTTCAGGCGGCACATACGGCCGACCAACACCCTATTGGAGATAAGTAATGCATATAAAACCCTATGACAATCAGAACCAACCGATCGTCGACGTCGACCACGACCGAGTGCCACTGAACTATTTCAACATAGTGAAACTTAAGCGTGGCGAGGTCTTTAACTACAGTGTGGCGGGTTATGAAACCTGTGTCGTGCCGGCAACCGGCCGTATCAGTGTCTCTGTTGAGGGTAAGGCGATCGGTCAGATCGGTCTGCGCAGCGAAGATGTCTGGGACGCAGAGCCGGAAGGTATTTACGTGCCCACGGCTATGGCCGCTGAGATTGTCTGCGACTCCGAGCAAGCCGAAGTTTTTATCGCCGGTGCCAAATGTGATCAGGTATTAGCACCCTTTGCGGTATTTGCCGATGATATTGAGACCATTCAATACGGCTCGGATGACACCAAGACCCATCGCAAGATTAAACATATTCTCGGCATGAAGCAGCAGGGTCAAGTTGGTCTCTTGCTGGTGTCTGAACTGTTTACTGTGGGTGAGGGCGGCTGGTCGGGTTTCCCGAGTCACAAACACGCCGATGATCGCGGCGACGCCGAGACGCGCCACGATGAAACCTATAATTTTCGCTTTAAGCCGAGCAACGGCTCTGCGCTGCAAATGTTACAAGCGACCGACGATGAGCCCGGTGACGCCTTTCATGTGGTTGATGGCTCGACCTTCATAATCGATAAAGGTTATCACCCCTGTTGCGTCCTGCCGGGCTATCAGATGTATTACTTCACCATCCTGGGTGGCTTAACGAAGCGCGGTTTAACGCCTCATTTTCAGGCTGAACACGCCGGTCAGTTGGAGACCATTCCGGGTATGAAGTCGATGTGGTCTGCGTTCAAATGATCGCCAACCTAAGCGACGTTCTGCAGGATGCCTTGCACAATCATTACGCCGTTGCCGGAGTGGTTTGCCTCGGCTGGGAAGATATGCGCGCTTATGCCCGTGCTGCCGAAGCCGAGGGTCGGCCGCTGATTTTGCAGGCTGGACCGGGTTGTCGCAAACATACGCCCATGCCGATATTGGGCGCCATGATGTGTCACGTCGCAGCAAGTGTATCGGTTCCCGTGGTCGTACATCTGGATCACTCGCGGTCCATCGATGAGTGTCGTGCCGGACTCGCGGCCGGCTTCACCGGCTTGATGTTTGATGGCTCGCACCTGCCGCTGCTCGAAAATATTGCCCAAACCCGTGCGGTAGTCGAGATGGCCAAGGGACTCGGCATTGGTGTTGAAGGCGAAATTGGTCAGGTCGGCTATGCAGCCGGTGCCGCCTCTCTGGGCACTGACGCGCTTGAAGCGGAGCTCTTTGCACAGCGCACCGGCGTCGATGCGATGGCGGTGTCGATTGGTAACGTGCATCTGCAGACCGACAGCTTGACCCTTCTCGATGAAGATCTGCTGCAGCGCATTGAGGCGGTAACCGACGTGCCGTTGGTGATCCATGGTGGCTCCGGTGTGGACCCGAAACAACGCGCTGATTTGGGTCGCTCCTCGGCAATATGTAAATACAATATCGGTACCGAGCTGCGCCGCGAATTCGGGCGAGAGCTCCGGCTTATCCTGGCCGAGCATCCAGAGCGTTTTGATCGCAATGAAATATTCAGTGATCTGGAAGACCGCATGGTAGAGGTTGCCCGACGGATGTTGCGCTCGCTCTAAGCGAATGCGACTTGAGCCCTGCCGCGCGGCTGGGTTCTAATGTGTTACGTAAACTAACCGGCGCCATTCTGTCGCCGGTCTTTTCATCCCGCTGCTTTGCTGCACTATTAGGTTGTACGCTTGTGCCCGTGGTGCTCTAAGGCGAGCGCAAACGCCTCGGGACTCCAATGCTCAGCGAGGGCTTGGCGCAGTAGGGCTTGTTGATTCGGCGGGGCCAAGCCGCCGCGCGGAGGATCCAGGTCCAAATTAGTCGGGAAGGCATAGCCCTCGGCCGAGGCCGCTATCACCGCTTCCATTTGGTCCGCACTGAGTTCTCCTGAGGCCGCCAAAGCTTTGAGCTCCGGGAACAGCAGTCGACTCATCTTTGCTCGATCAACGCTTTCCATGGCCCGGCCAAAGGCTGACGAGATCTGCAACAGATTGGCGGCGCGCTTGATATCCTTGCTGGTATTGCTGCCCGCGGCATGAAACAGGGCCGGGTTGAACAGCACCAAGTCGCCCTTTTCCAGCGGCAACTGCACCCGATGGGTTTTAAAATAGTCGTGCAGCGGCGCACAATCGGCCAATAGATAGCCGAGTGGATATTTTTGTGAGTGAGGTAAATAGAGCGTGGGTCCGCTTACCAGCGGCATGTCGACATGCGCGATGGCACATTGCAACGTCAGCATCGGGGACAATCGATGGATGTGTTCTGGATAAGCCTCGGCCTGCTGAGGCGTCATAAAGCCCAGATGATAGTCGCGATGCGCGACCTGCGCTTCGCCCCCGGGGTTGACGCTGTTGGTCTGTGAGGTAATCTGGTAACCGGGCCCTAACCAGGCCGTGGCCGCCAGGCGCAGGAGTTCATTGCTGTAGTAGCGCGCAAACAGCTCGGGATCTTTGACGCAGAGCTTTTCAGCGGCGTTCCAGATACGTTCGTTGGCACCGGGCTTGGCGAAATGGTCGGTAGCGGAGAGGTTGGTCAATTTTTCCTGTTGATAGATCTCATCAAACAACGACTTGGCACGGTCGAGCACCTCAGTATCGGCAAAGGCCCGTTTAATCACCAGAATGCCCGGGCCTGACTGCCAAATCCACTGCCACTCAGATTGCATCTGAGCCCGCTGCTCACCGGTTGGGTCGGCGTGAATCTGCGCCAGCAGCGCCGGTCCATCATAGAGCGGGACCTGCTGTTGAAGGTCACAGGCATAACGCAGATCGGACAGTGCCAGATTGCTGGACAACACCGTTACTAAGTCTTGAAGATTAAAGTCTGCTGCTTTGAGCCAATTCTGACGGCCAGTTAAGGTGTTTTCTGGTGATGGTTCCATACTGCACGTCCTTATTAGTGTCGCGCTGCTAGAGGGCGAAGGCTGAAAAAGAGGTTAGTAGGCCTTGAAAATAAAGCCCTAATGTTCAGCCTGTCCAGTACCCAGTCATTGCCTTGAGGCCTTTTTCTGTTATTTGTATTGGAAATTTAGCAAGTATGCAAACATAAAATAGAATATTTGGTTTTTTAATATCAATAAATACTGTCGTGAGTAGATTCGCCCCGGGCGACCGGCCCGGTGGTTTTTTTGGCCGAATCAGCCTAAAATTCTGTTTTTTACCCAAGGTGTTATCCGTGTCTGCGACAACAACTCCCAGCGCCCTGCCCGATATGGCGGCGCAACTGCAACTGACCGTCGAGGCGACCCTCGATCACTATGTCACCAATCTGGGCAGTCCCAATGGATCACTGCGTGAGACGAGCCTAGACCAACTAAGCGACTGGATCGCGGCTCAGGAGCTCAGCACCGACCAGCTCCAGGGGCTAATTCCGGTGCTGATTGAGGGCTGCCAGCAGGGCCTGGGCAGCCTGACCGGACCGGCAGTTTTTCAACGGTCATTTTCCGTCCTGGCGCTGGCCCTGGTGATTGAGCACGACAACGATCACGATAGCCTGGCCGATGGTGACCTGGACGCAGTGGTGGTCAGTGCGCTGCGGTTGATCAAGGATGAACTGGATTTTTCCGGTTACCAGGGCACCGAGCAGGGCTGGGCGCATTGCCTGGCGCATTTGGGCGATCTCTGTTATAGCCTCTACTCGAGTCCAAACCTGACCGTCGGGCACAGCGAAGCGCTGTTGCAGGCCTTGGCCGATAAGTTGCGGCACCTGGGCGATGGGCAATTCTATTATGATGAAGATGAGCGCTTGGCCAATGCCCTGCTCGCCGGCGTCAAGGCTGAACATATAGATCTGGCCCAGTTTGGGGCCTTTCTCGATCGTCTCTGTCGGCCCCCCACTTGGCAGCAACTCTACTTTAGCCCGGGCGATGATGAGGGCTTTCCCTGGATCGGTGCTTACGAAACCCCTGCCAGCGCTAAGCGCTATCGGGACATTAAGAACTTCCTAAAAACCCTCTATTGCCAACTGGTATTGCGCCAGGACCTGCACACCGAGGGGGCCTATATAGACCTGCTGAGCGCCCGGATCAGGGCGATCGACAACGGTTTCTATGCCCTGGGCAACTGATCGTCAGCTGGTCTAAAAGCCTGCCAGGGTGAGACTAAACTGCACCTGGATGCTGTCATCCTGGAGCAGATGGTAGTAGGCCAGGCTCGGGTTGAGGATTAGATTTGTGTTGCGTAATAGGTTCAGACTCGGCTGTAGCGTGACCCCAAGGGCGGTCTGCCATGCATCGTCGGAATACTGTGCTCGGCCATTCAAGGCCAGCTCGGTATTGCGCCAATAAGCGAGCGAGGTCAGAGGTTGGCCGACGCCGCCCAAGTTCATGCGATAGTCCAGCCCGCTGCGCAGAGTTAAGCCGAGTGCGTCGGCGGCGCCAAACAGGCGACTGTCGAGCAACAAGGGTGTGCCGCTCTGTAGCGCTTGCACATCGAGGCTGACATTGACCGCTTGCCGGCTGGTTAGGCCCCGAACGGTGAGGCCGGAGTGACTGAGCACATCAAGTTGCGCGTCGTTTAAACCCCATTGACTTGAGAAACCCTGTACGATCGCCAAGGGTGTCGCGATGGCCTGAGGCGGCTGGTCTTGCGCAAGGCTAAACTTGAGTTGGCCTAAGAGGGCTGATGTCAACGCAGCGTCCTGCACTTGAGTCACTTGCAACCCCAGCGCGGGTAACCACTGCGCGCGGTAAGCGCCGTGGCGTAGGTTTAGCGTCTGGCTGAGACCAATCTGAGCGCTGCGGATGGGTGCCAGATTCGTCAGCAGATGTTTATCGAGCACCAGCGATAGCGTTGGACCCGGCTCGGTTCGGTAACGCGCATTGACCCGTGCCAGCCAGTCTTGCGCGTCGAGGTGATAACCGGCGGCAGCGCTCAGGCTTAGCTTGGCGAGCACATCGTCCGATTGAACCGTACCCATCAGCAGGGCGTTGTCCAGGCTGACCCACCAGCTGTGGGGGTTCCACAACTGTTGCGCGACCGAGTAGTCGGACCGCTCAAATGGCTCGGAGCGCACCGGCAGCACTACCGGCGGGCGAATGAGCGCCTGGGCATAGAGAGGCTGCTCAGGCAATGCCGCAATCGGGAGCCAGTTTGGCGCAGGCGCCAAGGCATCGATAAAGGGTAGGCTGACGAGCTGCTGACCCTGGGCGGTATAGTCGGCAAACACCAGGCGCTGCTTGAGGGGATCCCAGATCGGGTAATAGCTGCCGAACGGTCGGCTGGCAATCTGATACTCGTTGCCGTTTGAGCGCGAGCGCGCCATCAGTTGATCGATACCGGTTCGATCCGATTGGTAGACCAGCCAGTTGTCGGTCACTAGGGGCGAACGCAGCACTTCGTGGTCGGTCGCCTTGAGTCGCACGAGCTGGCTTAGGCTCGCGTCTATGCTATAGATGCCATCCCGGTCACTGCCGCTGAGGACAAAGACCCAGCCGTTGGCGATCGGTGTGATGTCGTAAGCCAGACTGTGGGTCGGCAAGCGAAAGCTGAGCTGTTGTCGGCCCGCAGGTCCGAGCAACACCAACTCGCTGGAACGATTGGCGGTGAAGCGGTGCGCCACAAAGCCGTCGGGAGCTTGTGCCACCGAGGTCAGTTTCTCACCTCGAGTCAGCTGGTGCAGACCCTCTCCTTGCCGCCAACAGACCAATTCGCCGGTCTCCATCAGCGGCTTGCGGCTATTGGGCACCTCGGCGATCCAGCAGCTGCGGACTGCGTTGCTGCTGATGGCCCGGGTTTTGGATCCGGAACTGAAGTTGCGCGCGACATCGCTCGGAATGGACGTAAGGCGGGTGACCTGCTGCGCTTCGACTGCAACCAAAAAATTCCCGTCAGCGGCATCGACCTGTGCCGCGATCACGACGTCATCTTGCAGCCCCAGTGGATAAAGGCTTTGCCACTGCTCGCCCTGAAAGCGGGACAGCGGCGTGACCGGTGTTAGGCTCATATCACTCAGCTGCTCCTGCCATTGGCCGGTCAATCCGGTCATCATCATCCGATAATGCTCGGTCAGGTTTTGACCGGTCTCCGCGCGGATAGCGCCATTAAAGTTGAAACCGGGCCAACTGCCCAGGTGGCGCAGAGACCGGTCGAACAGGTCGGAACCGTATTCGGAGCGCAGATAGGCAGTAAAGAAATAGCCCAGCACATAGGGGCTTAAATAGGGCACCCGATCAAAACCCGTACCGAGCATGGCCCGATCATAGGAATAGGCCGGATGGTGTAACGCGTCGGTGCGCAACCACAGATCGAAGGCGGCAACCCGGCCACGGCCAGCCTGGGTTTGGGTGGTTTCGGCCACCACGGCATCTCCTTCCAGGAACCAGGACGGCATAAAGGCCAGGGAAAAGAGTGCCAAGCCGGCCTCGCCTGCGGCAAAATTTGCGGCCCTGGCCAGGGGAATATCGTAGAGTTGATTGAACTGTACCAGGTGGCGGCCCTCGTGTACGGCCAGGGCGTCGTACCATTCCAGCCCGGAAAAGGGCGCGGGCTTGTTATACCAGTTAGAGCGATAAGGTCTGAAGCCAACATTACCACCGGCGCTGTGGGCGCTTGAGTAGAGCACTAATGGGATGGGTCGTAGCGGCCGATCCAGGGGCATTTCGCTCAGATGATTGGCCAGATACTGATTAAGCGCATCGGCCACGCGCTCAGCTTCAGGTGCGATCGCGGCCTGAAAAATCAGCGTAAACTGCGCTTGCTGAATTTGCTGCCAGGGCTCAGTACTGGCCGATGACGCGCCAAAACACTGGGCCGCAAAGAATAAAACCAGCACTAGCTTAATCGTGCGCACAGTATGACATCCCAGTTAATCCGATTTTTGAGAAGCAACCGGGCATTTTCAAAGGCGGAGTGTTATAGCATAGCTGAACAACCGCCCACTGCTCTAAAAGTTCACCGCCAAGCTTTAGGCTGGCACAACCATTACTTTACCACCAAGCTATAACTGTTAATTTCATCGAGTACCGTTGTGAAGGTTTGTTGCATCTGGGCCGACGCGTCGGCGTTATCGGTGGTTTTTGAGAGGATCTGTTCGGAGCCACCGGCCACCTGATGGACATTTTTATTGATGTCTTCGGCGACACTGGATTGTTCTTCTGCGGCCGAGGCAACCTTTTCAATGGATTCATTGAGTCGATCCATCGAGGCAAAGAGGGTGATCATCATCACCGAATTTTCCTCTACCTTGGCAGTGGTCACATCGGTCAATTTCTTACAGTGAACCATCGATGTTAGCGCCTGGCCGCTGCTGTCGGCCAGCGATTTGATGATTTGCCGGACCTCGACTGTGGATTCCTGGGTCCGCTGTGACAGGCTGCGCACTTCGTCGGCGACTACCGCAAAGCCTCGGCCCTGTTCGCCGGCCCGTGCCGCTTCAATTGCTGCATTGAGGGCTAATAGGTTGGTCTGTTCTGAAATCGACTCGATGGCTTTCAGTATGGTGTTGATGGCATGCGAATTGGCCGTTACCTCCTCGACGACGGTTAGCGCAGTGCTGATCTCCTGGTCAAGTACGGCGATGGATTCGGTGATCTCGTCGATGCGCTGCGCACCGAGGCGGGCCTGTTGCTGCATCTGTTCGGTCTCACTGGCCGCATCCTGCATATCGGCAGCGATCACATCACTGGTTTGCGACATTTCCGCCATCGCAGTGGCAATCTGGTCGGTGTTGTCGAACTGATCCTGTGCGTTGCTGACAACATCATGTCCACTGGCTTTTATGTATTCGATGCTTGCTTCGGCGTCATGCACTTTTTGGCTTAGGTAGGTGAGTGAATGATTGATGCTGTCTAGGTGTACATTCAAGGATTGGCTGATCAGAGCGATCTCATCAGACGCCTCATCTTCGAGTCGGTGGGTGAAATCCTTATTATCGGACACCGTGACCAACAAGGTTTGGATATTAGTAACTCGCCGGGTGATCGACCGAATCACCTGCATGGCCAGCGTCGCGGCCAGTGTTAGAATGAGCAAGAACAGCCCCACCAGCAAGTTTCTTAACCGGGTCTGCTGGGTCAGATTTTGCATGGCCTGCACGCGCAGATCAGCACCGATGGTGTCCGATAGTTTTTTAAGCTGCGCAATGCGTGCGCTGGCTAGGGCAAACCAGTTGGTGGGACCGGTTATGGCGTTAAGGTCGGGCTGGCTATCAAAACCCGCCACGATGGCCGCTATATCACGCGAACCTTTGGCTTTATTCAGCTGCAGAAGTTGCTCGACATAGCCAGACGGCGCCTGATTCTCGAATATCAGGGCGCGACTTTGCTCGTCCCGATAATAGCCGAGGATATCGTATTTGAGCGCGGTACCGGTGCTGCCGGTGGCCAAAACACCATTCAGTGCGCCGCGATATTGGCCAGAGCGTTCTTTCATCCAGAGCAGCTGTAACCGTGCACTCATTAGCATAGCCAGATCGGAATCATTCAAATCCAATAGCAGGCGATCGATGGCCGTCAAGGCGAGGTTGTTGAGCTCAGAATAGTAGGCAAATGCCCCGGAAGAGTCACTGAGTTGGTCTACCTGCCGTTGCACCGCAGCTTTTTGGGCTAGCTGGTCTTGTAATGCTTGGAACAGCTCGTTGACAACCGCAGTGGGCAGTTCGTGCAAGCTAGAGCGGTCAAACTGAACCAAAGCCTGGGCGGTTTGCTCGGAGATTTTGCGTTGCCGGTCTAGTTCGCGTTTGCCGGTGCGGCCGCCATTTCCGAGAAAGCCAGCGGTCATACCCCGTTCGACCGCATGGTTGTGAGCCACGGCATCAAACAGTTCGGACAGGGCGACTATGTCGAGTGCTTTGTGTTGATCAATAATTGCCCGCTGTTGCAAGCCTATCAATAGGGTTAGAGCGGCAACGGCCGCCGCCATGGGCAGGAAAACCGCCAGGGAAATTGCCTGGGATATCTTTAACCGTTGTAAAACCTTCATTAGCACGCTTCCAATAGTTTTCGGCTGGGCAGGTTGACATTTATTCAGTAAAGGCCTGTACGAGTTAAAACTTAGGCCGGATTCACCAATGTTGTAAGAATGACTATCTTATGCTCAATAGTACCAGAGAACGGTGTTCGGTGTGTGGATTCAAAAAGCGAGGTGACGTTTCGATTTGTTAGGCGTTAAGCCCGAAAACTCGGCCAATCATCGCCAACGCTGTGCAAAAACCGACCCGTAATACCGTCCTGAGCCCTTCGAAATTGCAGATAATGCTTTATGGCCTTTCTATCTGCAAAAGAGGTTCGGGTTTCACTGGTGCGTGTCTAGCCTTTGCCGGAGGGGTAGGGCTGGGAGTGCCCGGTGGAGGATAATGGACCTGGCCTATCGGAGAGAGACTGTAAGCGACTGAGGCAAAGGAGTATCCGCCGGGGTGAGTCTGGGACCGAACACCATGGTTTGAGGCCGCATAGCTGTCGCGCCGTGGTTGACAGCTAGGGCGGTCACCTCTTGATGCAGGAGTCTGCCTTAGGGGACTTGCAGATCCGTCTGACCCCACCAAACCAAGGTTGAGCTGCTAACGCAGGCCGTTTTTGGACTTCTGGTCTACCGTTCTGCTAGAAAGATCTGCCAGGTTTTGCCTGAGGTTTTAAGGGTACGCACCTGGGTCTGATAATCGACGTGCACGATGCCGAAACGTTGACTGTAGCCTTCCGCCCATTCAAAGTTGTCCATCAGACTCCAGGCGAAGTAGCCCCGTATATCCACACCCTCCTCGATCGCCTGATGCACGGCATTGAGATGCTGCTGGTAATAGTCGGTGCGCATCATATCGTGCACTGCACCGTCGACCAGCCCGGTATTGTCGGCGGCACCATTTTCGGTAATAAAGATCGGTGGGAGATTCGAGTAACGTGTTTTGAGGTCGACTAACAATTGGGTCAGGGCGGTCGGATAGATGGCCCAGCCGATATCGGTTTTGGCGCCATCTTGGGGTACGTTGGTGTAATCGCCGGTACTGGCTTTTTTCACCACCGAGCGGGTGTAATAGTTGATCCCAAGGAAATCGATGGGCGCGGCGATGATCGCCAGATCACTGGCTAGCTGGGTTGGCGCCCAGTCCGGATGGCGGTCGAAAACTCGGCTTGGGTAACGTCTCTGCAGCAAGGGTTGCAAGTAGGTATGGGTATTTTCGTCATCGGCAAAGGCAGCCGCCCACTGATCGTCTGCGCTGTCGCTTTGGGCATAGGAGGGTGTCACGTTGAGCACTATGCCGTGTTGTGCTTGAGGGGCATTCTGGCGCATAGCGGGTATCGCCAAGCCGTGGGCCAAAAGCAGGTGATGAGCCGCCTGGAAGCCCAAGCGATGACTCTTCAAACCCGGCGCGTGAACGCCAAAGCGATAGCCCAAAAAGGCGGAGCACCAGGGTTCGTTAAAGGTTGCGTAGGACGCGACCCGATCCCCTAGGCGAGCGCTGACCCGGTCGGCGTAACGGGCAAACTTGTAGGCAGTCTCGCGGTTGATCCAGCCACCTCGGTCTTCCAGGTATTGCGGCAAGTCCCAATGATATAGCGTAGCGTAGGGTTTAATGCCCCGGGCAATAAGGCCATCGACTAGGCGTTCGTAGAAGGCGAAGCCGGCCTCGTTCCACATATTGGGACTGGGCTCGATGCGCGGCCAGGCGATCGAAAAGCGATAGGCATCGACGCCGAGCGACTTGATCAGGTCAAGATCCTGCTCTAGGCGGCGATAGTGATCGCAAGCCGGTTCGCCATTGTCACGATTCAAGACCTTGCCGGGGGTTGCGCAAAAGCGATCCCAAATGCTTTCGCAGCGGCCATCGGCAGTGCTTGCGCCTTCGATTTGAAACGAGGCGGTGGCGACACCAAAGGTAAATGCCTTGTCGCGTAGTTTACTGGTCTCCGGAATCGTAAAATTCACAGTTAAATCCTTCCATTTATGATTACAGTCGCTTATGTGAGATAGGCGACACCCTGCCCGGTTAACATATAGGGGCCAATAAAAACCCTCAGGCCTGAATCAGGCCGCAAGCGAGGGCCAATGGTTAAGTCGATGCCTCTTTGGTTGATCGAATGCGACAGATAGTAGTTCACCACTCAAGAGAGTGCGATGGTTTGTCAACTGCCCAACTAAAAGTAGGAGTGTATTCCAAGTTGTACAAGTAAAGTTGATATTAAGCGCCTAAAGTCGGTGTGAGTCAGCGATATTGTACTCTACAGTGAGACCGGACCGGACAGCAGTTCGCAAACAGCGCACCGGCGTCAGGTCGAGGCTGGCCGTATGTTGAGTGGTCAACGATCGGGCTCAGTTTTTCAAAGGGGCGGAGGTATAGGTCACAGGCGATATTGAAACTCGCCCGGCCCAAATTGGCTAGAGTACTATTGGCTAGAGTACTATTTCTAAAGTTCTATTTCTAAAGTTCTATTTCTAAAGTTCTATTGGCTAGAGTTCTATTGGCTAGAGTACTAGCGTCACAGGGCCCGTCCTTGAGCTAAACTGATCTGACGTTCAGGGCATCGGCTGGCCTTAGCCTAGCTGGCAATACCATTGTGACGCAATAGGGCTGCTACGCTCGGTGCCCGGCCGCGGAAGCGCTGAAACAGTTCTGCCGCTGGCACGCTGCCGCCCAGACCGAGTATCAGTTCGCGGAACTCGGTACCGGCCTGTTGGTTAAACACGCCCTCGTCTTCGAAGCGGCTGAAAGCATCGGCACTGAGCACTTCGGCCCACTTGTAGCTGTAATAGCCGGCCGCATAGCCACCGCCAAAAACATGCCCGAAGCCGTTCTGAAAGCGATTCTCGGGGATTGCCGGGATCACCGTGATGCCGGCACGAACGCGGTCGAGCACCGCTTGGGTGGCTGCGCTGGAAAAATCACCGCCTTGCATGTGCAGATGCATATCGAACAGGCTGAATTCGAGCTGACGTACCAGAGCCATTGCGCTTTGGAAGTTTTTTGCCGCGAGCAGCTTATCGAGCATGCTCTCAGGCAAAGTCGCCCCGCTGTCGACATGGCCGGAAATATAAGCCAAGGCGGCCCCCTGCCAACACCAGTTTTCCATAAACTGGCTCGGCAGTTCCACGGCATCCCAGGCCACGCCATTAATACCGGCGACGGCCTTCACCTCAACCCGGGTCAGCATATGCTGAAGGCCGTGGCCGAACTCATGAAATAGGGTGACCAGATCATCATGAGTCAGCAAGGATGGCTTGTCGCCCACCGGGGGAGTGAAGTTGCAGGTCAGGTAGGCCACTGGCAGTTGCACGGTGTCGTCGACGCGCATCCGGCCGCGGCATTCATCCATCCAGGCGCCGCCGCGCTTGCCCTCGCGGGCGTACAGATCCAGATAGAAACGGGCGATGAGTTTGCCCCCCTCATAGACATTGTGCAATTTCACGTCCGGATGGTACGACTGATAGTCTTCAGCCGGCTCGACAGTGACACCAAACAGGCGAGTTGCGGTTTCGAACAGCCCGACCAGAGCCTTCGGTGCCGGGAAGTAGGAGCGTAACGCTTCTTGCGAAATACTGTAGCGTTGCTCGCGCAGTTTTTCCGAGGCATAGCTTAGATCCCAGGGTTGCAGATCGCTTAGACCTAACTCACGGCGGGCAAAGTCGGCCAGTTCGGCGAATTCCTGTTGCGCCTGGGGATAGGCTTTGGCCGCCATCTCGTCTAGGAAGCTGATCACCTGGGTCGGTGAGTCGGCCATCTTGGTGGCTAAGGACACCTCAGCGTAATTGCTATAGCCGAGTAGCTCTGCCAGCGCCTGACGTTTGCTCAGGATCTCGGTCATCACCGGGCCATTATCGAACTTGCCAGCATCGGGGCCGAGCTCGGAGGCCCGAGTGACGTTGGCGCGATATACTTCCTCACGTAGCGCGCGGGCATCGGCATAGGTTAACACCGGCATCAGAGCAGGGGCTTCAAGCGTGATCAGCCAACCATCGAGCTGCTGTTGGCGGGCATACTGGGCCAGTGTGGCCAGGGCTGAGTCCGGCAAGCCGGCCAGATCGGTCACTGCGTCGATTGATTTGCTCCAGCTCTGGGTGGCGTCTAGGATCTGCTCGGAGTATTTTTGCTGTAACTGGGCCAATTGACTCTGCAGTTCGGCGTAGCGTTGCTGTTGAGCCGGCGGCAAGTCGATGCCGCTGAGTCGAAAATCGAGCAGGGCCTGGCGCACGGCTTCCTGCTCGGCAGGCGCCAAAGAGGCGAAATCGGGCTGCTGGTGAATTTGCTGATAGGCGTTGAACAAGCCCTGATGCTGGCCTAACCAGGTCGAAAAGTCGGTAATTTGGTTCAATGCCAAACCATAGGCGGCACGCAGGGTGGGCGAGTCTTGCACGCTATTGAGATGACCAAACAGGGCCCAGGCGTTATCGAGTAGGCGCGACTGCTGTTCAATCGGTTCGATCACCGAGCTCCAGGTTGCTGTGCCGGGTTGGGCCAACTTGGCGGCAATGGTGGCCTTAGCCGCATCGATCAACTGCGTCATGGCCGGTGCGATATGGGCCGGTTCGAAGTGTTCGAAGGGCGGTAATGGGTGATTTTCGAGCAGCGGGTTGGTTGAGGTCATGGTCGCTGGGTCCTGAAATTCGTGAGAGTGATCTGTATGATAGGGACAACTGACTCAGGTACAACCGGCGAACCCTTAAATATTCATCTGATTCAGCCAAGACTGCACACGAGAGTCAGCGTTTTTGTCTTTGTCTTTGTCTTTGTCTTTGACGCTCCTCCTTGGTTGTGCCTCGGCCCTTAGCCCTTAGCACTTAGCACTTAGCCCTTTGGCTGGTGGTGATTCCGACGGCACGCCTATATAATCCGGCGCTCTTTGTTCACCCATCTTGTTAGGAGTCACCATGCGTCCAAGCGGCCGTCAAAACGATCAATTACGCGCCATCACCATCGAGCGTCAATTCACGATCCATGCCGAAGGCTCTGTGTTGGTCAGTTTTGGTAACACCAAGGTCATCTGTACCGCCAGCGTTGAAAGCGGCGTGCCACGTTTTATCAAGGGTAAGGGCAAGGGCTGGGTGACGGCCGAATACGGCATGTTGCCCCGCTCGACCGGGACCCGGAATCAGCGCGAAGCGGCGCGCGGCAAGCAGACGGGCCGTACGGTGGAGATTGGCCGTTTGATCGGCCGTTCATTGCGCGCCGCGTTAGATATGGATCTTCTCGGTGAAAACACCATTGTGCTCGATTGCGATGTAATTCAGGCCGATGGCGGTACGCGTACTGCCTCGATCACGGGCGCTTTTGTCGCCTTATCGGATGCCATCAATAAGATGCTGGCCGACGGCA
>Ga0307492_10000564_pt1 | contig 15655 bp, 28 predicted proteins | sample SI3LmetaG_FD_202365 | JGI IMG/M metagenome (GOLD analysis project Ga0307492, IMG submission 202365) | Sea-ice brine microbial communities from Beaufort Sea near Barrow, Alaska, United States - SI3L | ecosystem: Environmental > Aquatic > Marine > Coastal | place: USA: Alaska | collected 2017-05-06 | reverse complement strand
CTGAGTTCCTGCAGTCAGGCAACTTGTACGGCAGTGATGTCATTACTGATGCACACGCTAGGTTCGGTGAGCTATTCGGTATTCAGCTAGACAGGGACACTGTTAAATCTATGCAGCAACCTGTGATGCACGGTGGTCACATATCTGGCTTGGTCAATACTATAACTGAGCATGGTTATGATATGACTGAAGATCAGGTACACAGCAGTCTTGTACGTGTATACGGTGAGTCCGTAGTTAACATTGATACTATCGCACAGTGGGGAGCTACTATCGCTTGTAGCGAGTATTCTACTATGCGCTGGACTATGCCTGATGGCATGATAGCTTCTCACAAAGCTTACCAAAGTGGTGTAGCTGTTGAGAACTATGTAGCTAGTGCATCACACAAGTCTGGTTATTCTCATACTGTTGAGCTGACTGAGTTGCCTTATGAAACTACTCGTACTGGCAAGCCACTGTACGCTAAGGAGATGACTATAGGCAATACTACTCACAAGGTGGTTACACATCTTAGAGGATTATTTGCTGACATACTTCACAGCGTCGATGCCTACGTACTGCGTAGAATAGTCCAAGCTATACGTGCTACAGGCATGCCTATCTTGGTTAAGCACGACAACTTCTATATCCACCCATCTAGCTATCCATTACTTATGGCTACCGCTAAGGAAGTGTTTAAGGAGCTGCTAGCTAGTAATATCTTGAGTGACATACTCAATGAGATTGCAGCACACTCCCACGTATCTGCTGTGGCACCTGAGATCATCTACGGTGAAGCTGAAGATCGTATCGATGCAAGTCACTTGTTCTTGCTTCCGTAACAACTAACGCACAAGGACGTGCACAACTTTGGAGTAACTTATGACATGCAATAACTGTAACGGTGAAATGCACGGTGACGGCTACACTACTATTCAAGTATGTGAAAACGTGACTGAGGATCAGTGTGCAGCTGAGTATATAGACTATGCAACACCTGATGAAGGCCCATTCTACTGCAAGGCAGAGTACATTATTAAGTAAACTTGCTGTAACACGTACAGCTAAGTAAACATACCCGTTATGTTTGCTAAGCAACTTGTACGTATTTAACAGCATTTGTTTTGCCCTTCCGCTTAGGCGGTTTCTGCAGCACCCCGATTCGACATTTATTCTTTGCTCGATGCCTCGCTTTTGTGAAAAAAGGGCAATTCAGTTCTTTTCATCTAATTTATATTAACTAAGAGTAACTAATTATGTCAATTATGTCCGATACACCAGAGATGCGCTCTGCAGCCTATAAAGAGGCTATCCAACGCAAGAACCAAATCGTTATGCACGGTATTACTGCCGACATGACTCAAGAACAGCTAGATGCCAAGGTTATTGACTTAGCTGAAGCCAAATCGATTCTTACCGGCAAACCTGTAAGCACACTTGCAGCAGGACAAGAGTGGTACGTTAACGATATGTTCGCATTCGCCCAAATGAACGCACAAGAGCGTTACGATTGGGGCCGTAGTCAGTCATTTGCTGACACTGCATCAAATAACGAACTATTGGACTCCTTGGCAGACTAAGCCAGGGTTTTCCTACCGTAACTGATAAAGGTACCAAAATGAACAAATTACTACTGTTAGTACCATTAGTAGCATCCATCGCCATAACAGGCTGTCAGTCTGATGCCACAACTGCATCACACAACTTATCTAAAGCTGCTGATATGTTTGAAATCCAGCGTAACATTGTGTTTTACAACGGTATCACCGGTGAATACATGCTTCAGATGGAAGGCAAGTGCTCTATCACTGACCAAACAACTCAGTTAGAAGTAACCTGCAAGACTGGTCCTGAACAATTTAAAAAGCATTTTCTAGGCCTATCTCACAACGTAACGTATTTTGCTGAACAGCTTGAAAACGTAAACGTCAGTGTGTACCACAACCGAATTATTTGGAAGCCTCAGTCAATCATTCCAAACATTGACATCAATGCGTCAGGTAGTGACTTTGTTGAAACTATGACCAAATAGTCTGTTTAGTCGAAGGTACCAAAATGGAGGTGAGCTATGGCTAGTAAATATCCAGGTAAGCAGTGCTTTAAGAAAGTAGCTGATATGACTCCCTACGAGTATGAGCAGCACATTATCTATAAGAAAGCCTTTTATCGTGCACACAAGGGAAAATACGAATCTACAGAAGCTTTCAAAATTAGTAGGAAGGCAAAGGATAAAAGATACGCAGAACGCCATCCTGACAGAGTTAAGTTCTCAAATGACAGGTATCGTGCTGCTGTTAGAGCAGATCCTGTAAAAAGTGCTAAACAGCTACAGACTAACAGAGAACTAAACGCTCGTTACAGAAGTGAGATGAGTGACTGTTACATAAAAAGTCTTATCAGTAAATATGAAGGAATATCTACGACTATCGTGAGTGACGAGATGATAGTAGCACGTAGAGCCACCTTAACGATTGAGAGATTAATCAAAACGATGAACTAACGGAGTACTATTATGAACACACAAGAAACCCAAACACTAGTAAATAGTATGAAAGTGCTAAGTAAAGGTACCGATGCTCAGAAGTATGAGTTTGCTAAGGTACTGTATAAAGCAAGTCACTTAGACTGGTCTGAAACCGAATACGGATCATTCGCAGCTATGCTGAATGCTGAACTAACCAACACTGCATCTGAAGTACATGGGCTTATTTACGCTTACCAGTGTATGACTAAGTTCAACTGGACACGAGCTGAACAACTTCATTGCTTAGCTTACCTGGGCTGGACACGCTACGTTATGGCTATCCAGGCTGAGCATAGTCCTATTGATCCTCATGTGTTTGTGGACAAATACCATAAAATGCCGGTGTACATGATTAGCCCTAAAGCTGCTCCTTTGCCAGATGCTGACCGTGCTTATGCCTTCACTATCCCAGCATTTGCTGCTGATAAGTTAGATGGCATCCTTAAAGATCACGGTATGACTATCGCATTTGGTCGTAGACACGGTGTTCGTAACTCAGTTATTTCACTTATTGGATCTATTTAGATCTAGGAGAATGCAGCATGACTATGCCACATGATATGCCAATTATAAGGCTGGACTTAGAACGTATGCGTGAGAGTATCTCTCATGCAATGGTCTTACGCAGTGACGAATACAACGAAATGGTAGAAGAAGCTTTAAAGGTACACCTTTCTGCTGAAAACCTACAATTTCGTATAACAGAAGCTGTTGGCGCTGCATTCGATAAAGCTATCAATCAACTGTCAGATGACTATACACTTCAAAAATGCATAAGAGACACAATCGCTGAGTCTATTGCTGAGAAGTTTAAGGCAGCTGATAAACCTAAGTAGGTACCAATATGGAATATAAATATGAAGTACTGCAGTTACTGAAAGACCTAAGTACTGGTAAACGTAGACTGTACGGTGTAGGTATCTGCTGGTTACTTAATAGAAACATCGGCTTCAGTAGCAAGATGGCTGTATGGATTGAAAAGACTATGCAAGAGTGGCCTGACTCAACTGGTGACCCTAATTACTTGGTAGGACACCCAACTTTAACTCCGTGTGAATCTTACCACCAGTTCTCCAATAACCATTGGCTTATGAACGGCAGATCCCCATACGGTATGCAGCGTCGTAAGTTAGCTAAGTATTTATACACTAAGCTAAAAGAAACAGATGAAGTTTAACGGAGCATTAGCAAAGCATCTCCTTAAAACTAAGGCCTACTAAGGGCATAACTAGAGGTATTTATGAGTGACAGCACAAAACTAGAATTAGTTGTGGTAAGAAACACAGAGTACGATTTTACATCTGTACTTAACACAGATGAGCTGACGTACACCACTAATGTTGTTCAGATAACTGAACCGTACACTGTTCATTTTCGTAACCTAGATCAGTCAGTAGTCCAGGAAGCTATGATCCAGGATGTCATTGCTAAAATGGAAAAAGACGAACGTGTGTACGAAGAAAAAGTCAGAAAGAATGGCGAAAAACTAAGCGAACTACGAGCACTTGCTGCTCCTAAATACGATTTTGACGACGACACACCTTTTTAAACAGCTTAATTATGGAGCAAGCATGAACGAAGAAGAAATGAACAAAGAAATGTGTGACTTGCAGGAAATCAATCTTGAACTTGAAGTATTGACACAGACTACAAAGTTACATGAACAGATAACTGATGAACTTCTGGAAAGAATAGAAGAAACTTTTGTGGTGATGGCAAGTTTAGTACATCCTCGTGACGGAGTAGCTCAGCTAGCCTACATTGATAAATACAGGCACATAGCAGTTAAAGGTGTGCTAAAAGGCACAACGAAAGCCTGCGAAAACTTTCTTAAAAAGTAGCTATTTGAACTTCTCAGTAATATGCTACTAGGTAACACCACAGACCTTATTGTGGCCTATAACTAAGAGGTGTCAAAATGACAACTACACAGAAATTAGATGCAAACCTTACCGACCGCCTTGTACACGAAAAAGCGTGTTTTGACTTTAAAGAAATTAACGACCGTGCTGAAGTTGAAGCTAAAATAGTACGTAGACGTAACATAGAAGACCATATTTCTGCCAAAGAACTTGGCTTCAGTATGGAGGGATTAGTAGGTGGTGTGTTATGACTACTGCTAATGCAACAACAAATGAAGTAGGCAACACTAGTATTGGTGGTGCTCAAAGTTACGGTAAAACGTTAACTAGAAACGAGATGTACGCAGACAGAGCACAACAAAGCAGTATAAAGTGGAATTACAGCTGTACTGAGATTATGACACTACTTAGGTTCAGAGGGTGTACGGCTTCCTGTAAAGGTGCCATTTGTCTGTACAGCAACTACCAGTCACACACTACCAGTAATTGTGACGTGTACTACTCTTCTGGTACAGGTCATACTGCTGTGCACTGCCCGGCAGTCAACCGGGTTGTAATAATAGACCGTAAAGGTGGCTACGTTATCCGAAGGGACAAAAGTTTTACCGGCACAAAAAACAATAGTAGAGGTTAAAATGACAGTTAAAGTCTATTTTGAAACACATGAACATGGTCCGGTAATGTTTCGTAGAGCAACACTAGTAGCAGTATTTGATGAAGAATCTACCTACGATGTGTGCATACCAGCTCTTGAAAAGCTGGCTAAGGAACAAGATATGTTCGTAACTGAATCCGTTGAAGAGGAAGAAGATTTATGAGTGACTTACAGACGCTACAGAATGAACGTGACGGTGCCTACAACATACTTAAGTTTAACGTTGAGGAGTTAAACCAAACTGACGTTGAGCACTTTATAGAACTGCAGGAAATGTATGCTAATTACCTTGCTGCTGACAACTGTCTTAAATCGATAAAAGCTGCACAAGAGCTAGTTGCTGTAAAAGAATCCGTACCTAATACAGTTGGTTCGTCTATTTCTGACCACATGAGTATGAGGTATGGCCAAGACATTATTACGTCAATAGTGAAATCTAACGTAGACAGTATGTCCACCATGTACAGTAAAGCTGTAGACCGGTTGAAGTACGTTAGCCCTAGTACTGAAGTAATCGATATGGATTGCACAGGCCCAAAAGAACTTACCAACTATACTGTTGTGGTCGAAGGTACTGTCACACGTCGTATTTACGTTCTAGCACGAGATCAGAAAGATGCTGACAATCTTGCACTAGATGAGTTCAACAGCTTGCTGGGACCAGACAACGCCTGTGTTGTTGGGTATGGTGAATGATGTGGAATACCTCTACAGGTACGACGCAATTAACTACGGCGATAAGATTGAACTTGTCCTTAATAAGTACCTTATTGTTAAGTCTACACCGTGTGGTTACTGGATCTACAAAAACTCTTTCCACGCTTACGCTGGTTCTGGTACTGAACTATTCGACAGACTAAAAAAACTTAACCGTTTACGGTGGGTATCCGCCAGCACTAAAAAAGCATACGCTTACACTAAATCTGAAGTAGCGTTGGTGTCTTACTACCACCGTAAACGTAAGTACATACAGATACTCACAGCACAGCTTGAGTACGCCAAACACTCGTTAAACCTGACTACAGATATACCTGTTATCTCAAAAAGTAAAAGTGGGTTACCAGGGCATAGTGTATCGGTAACTCCTAACTTTTGTTAAAAAGGAAATACACATGAATCACGAATTGCTGTTAACCGATATAAAAAGAGTACTTCATTCTGACATGAAGGCAGGTAAAAAATTACGAGAGATAGAGAGTCTAATCGAACGATGGACTGCAGCTGACTTTTACAGAAAACTTTAGTACGTATTAAATACTTTACTAAATTTACCCAAATACGGTGCTATGTATAATATTTTATACAGTATAGTGCCGTATTTTTTCCCACGTAGGAAATTATGCTATGAGCAAACGTAAAGCTAACAACGCACATAAACGTGCTGAAAGGGTATGTAAAGCAGCTCTGAAGAACTGTGCTATAGTATTTCTAGCTGGTGGTGATAACAAGTGCCACCTAGTAGACGTAAGAACTCATAAGGTGTTCAGCCCAACTCTTGCCTTATCTCGTGTAATCGAAAAAGGTAGGTATTCTTGGTCTGTTTATTGTGCTGTGTTCTGCCGAGACCAGAATGGTCAAGAGTACATGCCTGGGATTGTAGTAGTGCCGGATCACCCGTGCCTGCAAAGCGAGCTACAGGAAGGGTTACACAACCACCACCTTAAGCTTCTACACCCATGTAACGCAAACCACACAGTTAATGTAGGCTGGTTAGCCTCACCTGTAGGTCGTGATTGGTGTGAAGAAGAAGTAGGTAAAATATTCTCTAAGTTAAATGCTTGGGATTTCAACACAAAACTGGAGAACGATGGTGTGTAATTCTGTGGACTATATCCTAACAACGATGGCTTTTTTGTACATAGTTATGATGTTATGGGTTTTTTACAGCAGATGGGACAGCACCTACTTTGAAGAACTGGATTTTGTTGTGTGCGAGCACATGCGTAAGCTTAGCTACGAAGAAAAAGAAATTAAAGAAGCAGTAAATCACTACGATTTAGACGACAAATTGGAGAATGACGATGGATAACGCAGATACGCCAGCAATGCCACAACCAATGGTAATGGATCGGTATGACAATATGACAGTTTTATCTGACTATGACCGGACAGCTATGGGCTTAACCAAACGTGAGCACTTAGCAGGGATAATTATGCAGGGTCTTATTGCTAGAGGTAACCGTCACATGTGCATTTCCACATCTTCCGTTGCTCTTGCAGACGAACTACTAAAAGCACTGGAGCCGAGAAATGAGTAACGAACAGTTTAATATGTTGATGGAGTTAGCGGAAAACACTAGTGACGGAGCCTTTTGGCTTATCGTCGTATTCTTTACTGTAAAAGTTATAGGTTGGCTGATAGCAGCAACAGTTGCAGTAACAGCATTTCACTACATAAAAAGTCTTTTTTCAAACAATGTAAGTCAGCACGAATTGTGGATAAACGAAATTTACTATGAGGCTGTAGGCACTCAAATACCTGTAGGAAGTTACGCAGCTTCTTATCAGAGAGCAGTGTTACGAAGAATATGTGCTAAAAAAGACAAGGACGGAACGTTATGAACCCTGCGTCTAAATCAATTATACCTGCTTCATTCGATCATCTACTTCCTGTACGTAAAGTTATTGAACAGGTACCAGTTATCAAGAAACTAATTAAACCTGAAGTAAGAGCTAGACGAATGCCTAAAACCAGGGCTAATCTGGACCCTAACCGGGTTAAGTTACAAAGAACTCCCTGGACTACCGTCCAGCTTGCAAAACTTATAGAGCTTAGAGCAGACAAAGTTTCAGACAAAGAGTGTGGCAAAATTTTAGGCAGAACTGCCAAGAGCTGCAGAATGGCTATATGGGGCAGAGGACTGATGCCAGAAATTAGGGCAAGACGATTAGAAATTACCAAGGATACTCAGTCGTGACAATTAAAATTAAGAATGTAATCGAAGATAACTCTACCGAACTTTGGATAAACGGTGTTTTTACTGATAGTTGGTTAATTACCGACATACCGCAAATGTCCGAAGGTAGAGTATTAGCTATGATGCAAACTTGTTTTGACCAAGGCCGTAAACACGGTCTAAAACAGGTAAGAGATGTATTAGGTATTGAATAGGCGATCAGATGGAAAAGGAACCTGAAAAAGTATCAACTAAGTCTTGCCCAAACTGTGGCAACACTCAACTACTAACATTCACCAGTCGAAATAAGAAGGCGTGTACTGATTGTCACACTGAGTTTGGCTGGTATTTAGAAGAAGGTCAAAAACCTCTTCACTAGGAGTAAATTATGACTATGAGCATTAAGCAAATAATCAATAAAGTAGAAAATCACCTACTTAAACAGAATGCAAAAAGCTTAAACAGTGAGGCTAATTGCCGGTACCGAGGTGACAACGGTATGAGTTGTGCAATTGGATGTTTACTACCTGATGAAATATACGACCCTCTTATTGAAGGTAAAGGAGTACTAAGCGACATACTAAAAGCTAGACTTACACATGTAGTAGGTGTACAAAATACTGCTAAGAACAAGAAACTAGAGCTTCTTGGCGAGTTGCAAGATGTACACGACATGTATTTTGTTGAGCATTGGCCTGAAGAACTAGCCAAACTTAGAATTGAGTACGGTATTAGCTAAGGATACTTACAATGAACACAGCAGGAACATCAAACGAAACACTGGCGATGGAACATGAACAACTTTTAGAGTTAATTAAATCAGAAAAGCCTACTAGTGCCATTGGTATGAAATACGACGGGGACAAACCCCGTTACGACCTTGAACAAGTAAAAGCTACTGAAGAAGTAATCAAAGTACTAACATTTGGTGCCTCTAAATATGCAGACGATAATTGGCGTTTAGTCGATAAAGCCAGATCTAGGTATTTAGCTGCTGCCAGACGACACATGGCTGCTTTCAGCTTAAATGAATCTCGTGATCCGGAATCCGGGTTACACCACCTGGCACATGCTATATGCTGCCTCAATTTTATTCTTGAACTTGAATTAGACCTCAAACAATAAGGAAGTAATGTATGAATGACGATGACAGACTAAGCAATCAATCGAAGTTTTGGCTAGGTGCCAATTTAATAGTGTGCACAGCTGTAGTGTGTATAATTTGGGTAATATCATCTTACTACAAAGATCTTAATGCCCAAGTTGCATCAATGGTTAACGCAGGTGCAGACCCAATAGCGGTATCCTGTGCTCTTCAAGATAGCTATGGCAACAACCCAGTTTGTGTTGTAATTGCTTCCAAAAAAGTAAAGTGATAAGTAAAAAGATGTCGTATAATACGTCGCTTTAAGGTGACGGTATGAACCCACAATTCCCATACGAGCAAATCTTCGGAATTGTTGTAATTATTATTTGGTGGAGTGTTACCCAATGGATGTACTAAAATGACTATGACGTTAAGAGAAAAGCTAGATTATGTACGTTTTGTAGACGAAATTAAGTATGAAATTGAAACCTACGAAGGTGCTTTAAAAACAGTTAAAAGTATTACACTTAGAACGTTCTACACAAATCAGATCGAAAAACTAAATGTTAGGCTTAATGAACTAAAAGCTAGTGCAGCAGCATGAGCAGCCGTGACGACTACGAATCTAAAGTGTTTAGCTTTGGTGCAAGTTTTGATGATGACGATGTTGTTTACCTTCGCATAGTACCTAACGGTGAAGGACTTGCACCTAAATGGTATTGGCATGACGGTAAAGACTTCATTTACGTTGAAGATTCTGTAATACACGACGTTATGTACAAACAAAAACTATATGAAGACAGCCACGAAAACTAAATCCAATGTACACACAACGAGAATATTGTTATATTAGTATCATAACTGAACTAATATATACATAGAAGATACTCAATGGGTGCTGCAACATACGATTTACACATGGATCAGGGTTCCAGTTTCACAATGGAGTTCCAATTCACTCTTGATGGATCTCCTTTAGATCTTACCAACTACCTAGTTAGAGCACAGATGAGGACTCACAAAAAGTCTAGTGAAGTTGCTGCTAACTTTGTGTGTTCTGTCGTAGACGCAACACTAGGTAAAATTTCGATAGCTATATCACAGGCAGACAGAGAAGCTTTGTTAGCTTCTGAATACCTTTACGATATTGAGATTTACTTAGCTGACGAATCTGTTGTTCAGAGAATGCTGCAAGGTAAAGTGTTTGTTGATGAAGGAGTTACTCGATAATGCCGGTAACTGTACTTACACCTAAAGTAAGCTCAGTTTCAGTAACACCTACAGATTCAAGCGTCGTAGTTATTGAGCACGGTGCTCATTCTGTAAACGTAGTAGACTCTGTTACTGTAGTCAATACGGCTACGGTAGAATCTACTGTAGTGGTGGCTGAGCAATCTAACTCATCTGTAAACGTTACTGACGTTACTACTGCCGTTATCATCGGTTCTCAAGATCTAATAGGAAACTTATCAGCATTATCTACTACAGACCAAAATAACGTAGTAGGTGCTGTAAACGAGGTTAGCTACAGCCTCAGTCAGGCAACATCTACACTTAGTGATGCTTTAGATTTAAAAGCTGATACTTCATACGTTGATGATGAACTAACAACTTTATCTGATAATCTTCAAACTACAATAGACAATCTTGACGTTATTGATGATTCATCAGCAACAGACAGTACAGATGCTGTATGGTCAGCTAACAAGATTACTAATGTTGTTGATTCTGCTGTGCTTACACTTTCAAACAGCGTTGATACAGAGTTTCAAGGAGTATCAGACGCTTTAGACTTAAAAGACAACATTACAGATGTTGACAGTAAGTTTGAAGCTAAGCACGTTGACTCAATAACCAGTAAGTCAGAAGAACTGCGAAGAAGTATACTGCACAGACGTAGTTTAATACGTACCCAATCTAACATAGTTAACGTTGTAGACTCCGCAATAAACGTTGATAACAGAGGACCAACCGGTCCAACTGGACCTCAAGGTGAAGTAGGAGCTGCCGGAGCTGCAGGTCTTGATGGCATATATGGTGGTGACGGTACTGATGGTACCAATGGTACCGACGGTATAGACGGTACTGATGGTGTTGATGGATCTGATGGTTACATACCTGTTAAAGATGTTGACTACTTTGATGGTGCTGCTGGTATTCAAGGTCCAGTAGGTCCACAAGCTCCAGGATTAAAAGGTGATTCTGGTCCTGATGGAGCTGACTCCACTGTTCCTGGTCCTCCAGGGCAAGATGGTGCTGACGGTGCTGGTTCAACCTTTGATGCTACTAGCATAGAAACAGATATAGCTAACATACAAAACGATTTACTTATAGATTCGTTCGGTGGTGGATACACAGCTAAGATTACTGCTTCTGGTACACTGCCTGATGGATGTACAGTAATTCTTAAAGATGACGGTACAGTTGAAGCAGTAAATAATACCTTGTACATACCTGAGTATACGGCTGTTAGAACTAGTACTGTAGCAGACTCAACCAGATCTTACTCAATGTCGTCTGCTTTCTTACCTAATAACCCAACTAAGTTTCTCTTAGCTTACGGTGATGTTTACGGATCAAACTACGGTTACGTTAGAGTTGGTTCAATATCAGGCACTGATATTACGTTTGGGGATAAAGTCAGTTTTAGTGCAGACAATATAAGTGAATGCCACATAGCATTTGCCCCTAATACTTCTGGACAGTTTGTCATAACCTACATAAGGCCTGGTTATTACGAAGGCAACACACTACTTGGAACAATGTCTGGTGACTCTATAACATTTGAGTCTCCTACGCTAATTTCCACTAACATGGTAAGCATGAAGGATTTGGTAGTTGACACTGCCTCAGAAACTGGTCAGTTCTTGATGGTCTATGAAGACATAGATGATTCAAACACGTACAAAGCACAAGTATTAACAATTTCTGGCAACACAATTGTCAGTGGAACTGAACAACCATTCGCAGAAGCTTCTAAAGTAGCTTTTGATCCTACTACGCAAGGAAGATTTGCAGTACTTACTGATGATGCTTCTGGTGGTGTAGTTAACCTAGGAACAATTTCAGGAAACTCGTTTACTCTAGGATCTTCTTTTACTTTCAGTGCTATAGCTGATGGTGAAGTAGATTTCTCGAACATAGCTTTTGACCCTGTTCAAACAGGTAAGTTTGTCGTAGCTTATTCTAACGATACCGGTTCAGGTACTTACTCTAGCAGCAAGCTTGTAGTGGGAACAGTATCAGGAACTTCTATAAGTTTCGGAACTTCTACTGTGTACGCTGTAGATACAGCTACTCTGCCATCGTTCGCATTTGACCATAACAGACTTGGGCATTTTGCTCTGTCTTACAGAAACAAAGACACACCTTACGCTACTTACGTTGCATCAGGAGTTGTTGCAGGAATCAGTGTGTCTATTAAAGACACTTCTCAGCTAAATGTATCGCAAGTACAAACTATCGAAGTAGTTCATTGCGGTCTCTACGAAGGTAGGTTTATAGCAGTCTACTCAGACTGGGACACAAACGTAGGTTACCCTACAGCTACAGTGTTCGATATAACAGCTGGAGGATACGTAAGTAACGCAGTACAGGAAAACTTCTTAGGTACATCTACGGCAGCCTACACTGATGGCCAAGAAGCAACAATAATGCTTCAAGGTGGATTATCGTCAAACCAGACAGGATTAGTTGCAGGTTCTACTTACTACGTTTTTGATGACGGAACGTTGTCATTAACAGTAGGCACTCCTCCAATTGTTGCCGGCAGAGCGTTGTCTAGCACAAGCTTACTTTTATCCCACAGATCTTACGTGGGAGGAATACCAGGCCTGAGAGCTGAACTTGATACAAAGTTCAACCAAGAAGACACTGATGCCAGAATAATTATGTTGGCTGTAACACCTACCAAGGTAGACATAGAATCGTTAGCTATAGATTCTGGCTCTTTGACAGGTATTCTACCAGCACTTGACGGCTCAGCATTGCTGATGCCTAACAGAGAAATATCTACTATAAATGGCTTACAGCCAGCGTTAGACGAGTTAACAGAATCAAAGTTTGACGAAGACGACACTGACACTCGTATACTGATGTTAGACACTAACGTTAGTAAATCTGAAATTGAAGCACTAGGTATACTGGCATCTAGCCTAACTGGACCTTTGCCGGCTATTGACGGTTCTGCTTTGTACCTGCCTGATCGTGAAATATACAACATAAATGAACTACAGGATAACTTAGATTTAAAGTACGAAGAAGAAGACACTGACGCTCGTATCTTGATGTTGAATACTCCTGTAACAAGAAGTCAAATTAACGAATTAGGTATGGAATCCAGTTCTTTATATGGTCCTTTACCTGCTCTTGATGGCTCTGCGTTGATAATTCCTGATAAGGGAATAGCTAATACAAATGGATTGCAAGAAGCATTAGATTTAAAGTTTGACAAAGCTGACACTGACACCAGGATACTGATGTTGGACAGTGTTTTAACGAAAACCGAAGTAGAGGCATTAGGTATAAGAGCAGACTCTATAACTGGTCCTCTACCAGCTATCGATGGGTCTAATGTATTTATACCTAATAAAGAAATACCGTTCATAAATGGTTTGCAAGACAAGCTAGATTTAAAATTTGAAGCAGATAGTCTTGATTCCAGAATTGTAATGCTAGAAGGTATTGTAACTAGGAACCAAATTGAGTCACTAGCAATATCTGCTAGTAGTATAACTGGTCCTCTGCCAGAGCTTGACGCTTCTGCTTTGCTAATACCTAACAAAGAAATATCTTTTATAAACGAGCTGCAAAGCAAATTAGACGCAAAGCTTGAACAAGACAGTATGGATGCTCGTATATTGATGTTCGATCCTCTGACGAGTAGAGCACATGTTGAGTCGTTGCGTATAGACGCTAGTACCTTAACTGGTGCGTTACCTGCTATTGACGGGGCTTCTTTGTTAATGCCTCATAGACCAATATCAGACATATCAGGTTTGCAGTATGAGTTAGATCTAAAGCAAGAAGAAGGTGAGGCTGTTGTTGACGTATTAGTACTCGACAACTACCCAACTAGAAGTAGTATTGAAGCACTAGGCGTACGTGCTGTTAGTTTGAAAGGTCCGTTACCGGCAATTGATGGTTCCGCCTTACTTATAGACAATAAAGAAATATCCTTTATTAACGGTTTGCAAGATAAACTGGACTCATCATACGCTGAAGAAGACGTTGACGCTAGAGTTCTAATGCTGAACCCTACTGTAACTAAAAAGCAAATTGAAGCACTGCAAATATCTGCTAACAGTATTACTGGGCCTCTACCAGCAATTGATGGCAGTGCTTTGTTGATGCCTGACAAAGAAATATCTTTCATTGTCGGTTTACAAGATGAACTAGATTCAAAATACTCTGAAGATGATTCTGATGCTAGAATTTTGATGCTTGAGTCTACTATATCAAAAACGCAAATTGAGGCACTGCAAATATCTGCTAGTAGCATCACCGGACCTTTACCGGCAATTGATGGGTCTGCTTTACTGATCCCTGATAAAGAAATATCACACATAATAGGTTTACAGGAACATTTAGATACCACGTACACCGAAGAAGACGCTGATGCTAGAATTTTGATGCTTGAGTCTCCTATTACTAAAACTATGGTAGATGCGCTTGGAGTATCAGCTGACTCCCTTACAGGTGACTTTCAAAATGTTAATGCATCTGCTTTAGTAGGTACTAAAGAAGTAAGTTTCATAGATGGATTGCAAGACTCACTAAGTCTTATAAACGACCAATCTTCTATTGACTCCAGGATAATAATGCTTGATACGGCTGTCACTAAACGTGCTGTCGATCAGCTGGGAATATCTGCCAGTTCTCTTACAGGAGAGTTTCAAAATGTTAACGCTTCTGCTTTAACAGGTACGAGAGACTTAGATTTTATAAACGGTTTAGCAGATGCGTTAAGTATAGTTGACCAAGTTTCTATCGATGCCAGAATACTTATGCTGGCAAGCAAAACAGCAACTAGTGCCGTTAATGGTTTGGCGGAGTACTCTAAGGGTCATACTACAGTTGAGACTACAATAAACTCTACAACACCTTTTGATGTTGGTATTAGAGCTAAGTTAAATCCTGCTAGTGGAACACAGTTAATACGAGTTAACTGGCAATGGTCTTACCAAAACCCAACAGAAGAAACTTCTCAAGCACACAAGCTAGAGTACAGGTTGGATGGTGGTTCTTGGGTAGATCTTATTACTTGGTCAAGCAGTATGAACCATGTGTCGTCTGCTGCTAACATGACTGGATCATCCAACTTGAGTTGGTCAGGATTAGCTTCAGAGTTAAGTGCAGAAGGATCAGTGCTAGAATTTAGGATTCTTGTAGCAGTACAAGACACTGGATTTTGGGTTCTTAACGAGGACTTTGGTACAGGAGCTTCTTCAACTGGGCAGTTGACGTTTATAGAAGCTCACATGTACGATGGTAGTATTTACACAGTAGGTACAAATGTATGAGTAATGTGTTATTCTGCTTTTGTAAACATATAAATTTTAGAACTACCAGGAGTCATATACGTGGCCATTAATACAGACATAATCCGCGCTAGTTTACAAACTAAACTAAACGGAACAACGGATGATA